>Ga0208019_1000492_pt1 | contig 21256 bp, 47 predicted proteins | sample CB_VirMetaG_5_FD_184540 | JGI IMG/M metagenome (GOLD analysis project Ga0208019, IMG submission 184540) | Freshwater to marine saline gradient viral communities from Chesapeake Bay - CB_1508_1D Viral MetaG (SPAdes) (version 4) | ecosystem: Environmental > Aquatic > Marine > Coastal | place: USA...
TCATTATTTGAATTTTCGGCTTGGTTGTGTCCACCAGAATTTCCGGGAGCATCTTGATCTCCATTTCCCCAACCATTATTTTCACCTTTTTCGTCACAATCCTCTTCATCTTCATGTTCATCTTCATCTTCATGATCATGTTCATCTTCATGATCATCATGTTCATCTTCATGATCATGTTCATCTTCATGATCATGTTCATCTTCATGATCATCATGTTCATCTTCATCTTCATCTTCATGATCATGTTCATCTTCAGGTTCTTCTGGATCATCTTCATCTTCGTGATCATCTTCGTGATCATCCTCATCTTCATCTTCGTGATCATCTTCGTGATCATGTTCATCTTCAGGTTCTTCTGGATGATCCTGATCATCTTCAGGTTCTTCTGGATGATCCTGATCATCTTCAGGTTCTTCTGGATCATCTTCATCTTCGTGATCATCCTCATCTTCATTCTCTGGATGATCCTGATCATCTTCATTCTCTGGATGATCCTGATCATCTTCATCCTCATCCTCTGGATGATCTTCAGGTTCTTCTATCGGTGGAATTTCAGTTTCTTCCTGATCGGGTTCTTCATGCGGAGGTACTCTCGGTTCGTCATCAGGTACCTTCGGTCTTGAAATATCTTCGGTATTTTCCGGTTCGATATTAACATTTGGTTCTACCACACGAACATTATTATCATCATCAATATCGCCATTATTGTCAATTGAAAAATTTCCATCAAAATTATACTCCTCAATTAAATTTCTTAATACAGAATTTGTTTCATATCCAGCAGTTACATCGCCTACATTTCCGGTACGGTCAATATAAACAGGATTACTAATACTATCGCTATCATCGATGATGTAATCTCCATTTTTATTTCCCCCAGATGCAGATGCTTCTAATTGGTTAATTATATTAACGAATTCATCGGGTGATAATGTAGATAAATTTTCTAATATATCCACATCAATTGGATAGACTTCCGTATCTAATATTGTTTCGGAATCAGCACCAATAGAAATACGTTCGTTATTATCAAATTCTATAGCTACAAACGAATATTTGCCCGTAGAAATAATTTGATTTAAATGTACTCTATCACCAACTTTAAGTCCACCATTATCACCAGATTGAACAATAACTGTACCTATTTCCATAAAATAATCTCCTCTATAATATAATATATAGAGTATTTCTTCATTTTTTATATAAAACTAAAGTACTATTCCTGAGAAAAATCTTCAACTAATTTAAACTCAAGTTCATGCGCTTCATCTTCCCATGGTTCTTCATCGTAATACATACTCTTTTCAAAGTATTCTTTTCTGAATCTGAAATTATCTTCCAGTTCGCGCAATTCATCTTTGGCATACTGTTTAACATGAACCATTTCATGTGCAATGGTAGTAATTAAATCAGTATAATCCAAATCAGCATCAAGCAAAATAGTAAATTCTTTATAACGTCTTGAATCTAAATCTTCAACTTCGGTAAAACCATAAGCATTTTGATTTTTTATCAAATTCTTTTTAAACATTACATCGATGTATAATGTTTCAGCAAGCCTCCAACTCATTAACTTTGGAGCAACATGAAAAATAACATCCTCAACCAAACGTTTTAACTTTTTCTTTTTAGTTAAGATATTAAGGTTCATATAGATAACATCTCCTTATATTTGTTAAGTTCTGAAAATTTAACTTTTATATTACAAAAAACGAAATTATTTTCAATCAATGAAATTACAACATAACCATTTTTAGGACTACTAACATCATATTTAATTTTACTCATAATACCTCACATTTTCAAGTAATTTCGAAACTCTTTGTTTCTTATAAAGCGCATAAGTATTGCGACCAACACGCACTCCTTTCGCCTTGGCTGGCTTTTCTCTAGAAACAGAACCACCAGCATTTAAAAACATTTCAACGTCGGAGGACAGCTTTTCTCTCAACTCACTCTTATTCATGGTTTTTCTCCAATAATCACCAATCACAGTACTATTATAACAAATTATAGTGAGTTGTACAATTAAATTTTTAAATAAAATGTATTAAATTTTTAAATAAACACTTGACATATAGAAAAAAATATGGTATAATAAAACCAATTTATACCAAATTATAAATTAAATATAAACATAAGGTTGCGTTTCACGCAATTTTGCGTAGCAAAATCATTTCCGTATCATCCTTTTTAAGGATATTATAACACCGGTAACCAATTGATATGATTGTTCTCCTGGCCACGGAAATGATAATCCTAGTCCCGCTCCAATAAAGAATAATGTTAATAACTTAATACCTTCCGGACCGGTAAATATATCACCTAGACTAAATTTACCCATAGCAGAATTTATAATATCGGTAAAGTCAAAATCAGCTACAAAATCACCAGAAAAAGCCATATTCAACCAAATATATATTAATATGGCTGATATAACAGGACCAGCCATTTTCCTAGCAACTGGATGATTTTGTAGATATTTATCTAGTTTTCTAATTTGATCTTCAGTCCACTTTGCTACTTTTGTATTTGCTACATATTCAGCAATTATATGTTGAAGTTTACTATAGTTTTTATATCCAACTTTTAACATACTATATAACTTCTTAAAAGAAAACCCAATTGCACTAAAAAACTTATATACACGGCTATCTTTAAATAGAGTTATAATATCTTCTATTTTTTGTTTACCTATGGTGGCAACTTGTTTTATAAATTCATACTTCTTTTTTATATTACCTTTAAGGTTATCAATTATACCTTCTTCAAGTAATCCTATACATTCTTTATGGTAATATTCAAGAGCCAACAAATATTCATTATAATCCAAAGAATCAATTAATTTATTATATTTCTTCATGATTAATATATAATAACTTGTTCTAAATCTTCAATTGCTTTTATTTTTTCTGGGTTTTTGCTGAAGGCATTTTTTGCGGTTGTTTTGAGTTCGTTGTAGATTTTTTTAATCTTGTCAAGAATACCTTTGCCTTTTTCAGCGGCGTGTTTTAAGTTCGCCGCTAAATCCCAACCAGTTACAGCATCAATCATATGAATAGGACCAGTCACTAAATGCATAGTGGCCATATCAAGTTTCAAAAGAAAATCAACCACCTGTGCTTTATCTAAGGAAGTCGCAATTTTCTTAACTTCTTCTTTGTTGCCTTTGATTGCCGCTATTAGTAATTTACCGGCGCCTTTAGAGAATTTGGCGATATAATCAATAATACCATCGCCTTTGTGGATTTTTAATCCGAATTTATTAAGAAAGTCACCTAGACCCTCTTCTAAAATTTCGGTGTTTTCTGTGAGTAGATCATGGTTTTCAACAACAAAAGCTAATTTTAAAATTGCTTGTTTGATTTCCTGATCTTGATTAAAATTTGAAAAAGATTGCATAAAATACTCCAATTTTTTTGAATATTTATACTTTAATTAATCTTCTTACTCTTCTTCAAATTCAATAATACCTTCTTGTTCAAGTCTATCTATTGTATTAATAATACCTGCTTTAAATCCAACATACCATAAATGTATCATTGATGCAAACCAAATAACACATAGCATTGCTATAATATGTATATCTAAATTCATATTATTCTCCTTTTATTTGTATTTATTAATAAGCCCACCGTACGGTGGGCTTATATGTGCTATGATATTGTAATTAATTTTGCTTTCTTTTCTTCTGGAACTATTCGCTCCAGTTCAATAGAAAGAATACCATCTTCCATCTTTGCTTCCGTCACTTCCATATAATTACCCAGAGCAAAACTTAATGAAAAGTTTCTAGATGAAATACCTTTATGTAGGTACTCAGGTTCTTTTTCATTAATATGTTTACCAATGGTTGATGAAATATTTAATTTATTATCTTTAACATCAATAGTAATATCATTCTTTTTAATACCGGCAAGTGCTAATTCAACTGAATAAGCATACTCCGATTTTTTAACAATATTATATTTTGGAAAAGATGGTTGTTGACGGCCAGCCCAAGATTCAAGTGGTTCATAGCCAATAGAATTGCTTAAAATATTATGTAAAAAGTCATTCATTTTTTTATCCTCCGAATGAAGCAATAAATTAATGTAACCCTAACTTTAGGCATTACAGTAATGTTTTTATTGAGAACATTTAACTCATTCAAAAACTATTTATCCTTATTGGATTTATTTTTTTCCTCTTCTTTTTTCTTACCGAAGATTCTATCCCAATTATCCCTATAATTTTGGTCGGGTATTTTTGATTTAATTTTATCACCCGTTACGTCATTTTTTGTTGCCATTTTTTCTTACTTCCTCATCACGTATAACGCAAATTGCTTGATAATTAATTATTGGTCTCTTCATTATTTCAACAATATCATCCCTAGCAATAAAACATTCTTCCATTGATGTGTGTATTGAAATCGCGTCACTTGTTACTTCACCTGACGGCCATATAAAAATCAATATTAAATAAAATAAATTCATCTTATTTTCCTGTTTGGTAGCTGAGGCGGGAATTGAACCCGCATACCAGTTTGGCGCAGAATTTTAAGTTCTGTATGTATACCTAATTCCATCACTCAGCCGTATTCATTATTTTCCAACATATGTTGAATTGCTAAATTCAATAGCTTGTTCAACCAATCGGCTATCTGTTATCGTACTAATATGATCAAGTTTATTTTTATTAATGAGATACATTAAACGACCATCTTTAGTTGTTCTACTATTCCATTCTCTATTTTTCTTTGTAGAAAGATAAATATTTATTTCATTATTGTTGTGTGGTGTTTCAACAAAAAACAATAAATCAACTGCATTGCATTTTTTTAATTGATTTCCTTTAATGGAGAAGGAGTTTTCTGAAATCCAAAGTTTCTGTGTTTTAACTTCACACGTATTATCACCAATTTTAAAATCTTTTTCCGAATCATACATATCAACGGTATCATTAACTTTATATCCGGCATTAACTGCAATCGACCTTACAATTTTCTCGCCGAGTTGACCTAACATTGTCATTTTCAATTTATCATTCATATTAAAATTCCACTTTTTTGAATTGTCCATTAGCTACCATTTCGCTAAATGTATTCCAAAGACTTTGGAATTTATGTTCATATAAGTTCTGGATGCTTTTAACCAATTCATCAGAATCTTCTGAATCTAATACAATATCCAGATCATCGATAATATTCCAACACTTCATTATTTCTTCTTCTAGATGAAATCTATTCTTTTTCATACATTGACCTCAAATTCATGATTTAATAATTCTTTCGATACTCTTTTAAGTAAACCATTTTCAAAGTATGCAACGTCACCTTTTTTCAACTGTAAACTTTGAAAATAATATTTAATATAGCATACTCCATTGATTATGTCAAAACTATTACTTCTACCTAAAAAAGATTCAATTTCCCAAGAATTATCTCCAGTCCACTCTACGGCTCTAAGTTTGGCTGTTTTTCTTTTAATTGAAAGAATCATTTCAGATCACTTTCTATATCATATTTACCATCATTCCATGTATTTGGTATAGAAAAATAAGCAATTACTTTACTAATTGCTTCAACTAATTCATCATTTTCTTCATAATTTAACTGTTCAATTAATACATTTCTAACAATATCATCCACCTGATCGCAATTCAATTCAACTGTAATTCTCATTTATTTCACCTCACATAGTTTAATAGTTCCATCTGTATTATATGCTACACTTGCTCCGGATGTAAATTGTACATATTCGACACCTTTATAGCAAGTTGCACTACCTTTTCCAGTAAACTTAGCCATTTCTCTATCAATTTGTCCACAACCAACTAATGCAATAATTGGCATCATTATTAAAATTAATTTCATTAGTATATACCTATCTTCTTGTGTTTAATATAACCCAGTTTGATTTTCTTTTTTTTATCATCGAACTTTTTTGGTTTGTTAAAAAGGTGCATATTCTTTTTAACAAAGTTTCTAATGTTCATTTTATTTCTCCACAATTTCAAATATTTCTTTCCAGTTATTCGCTAAAGGAATATCTTCATGTAAATAGTTTTCGTTATGATCGTGTTTCATTAGAATTGATTTTAAACCATATTTAATTCCAGCATCAGCATTTTCAGGCTTATCTTCTATCCACCAAGCACCACTATCTTTATATAGATTCAATGCTCGGTCTTTATCTTCACCACAACCCATAATAATAATGTTGCGAAAGGTGCCTTCACCAAATACTTCTTTTAGATTCATAACACGCTTCATTTTTGCAATTCTATCATTTGTCTGTGAAGTAATAATATCAATTGAATAACCGAGTTCCTTAAACTTACTAATGTATTTAAATGAATCGCGCAATGGCTTTAAAAAATACATTTCATCTGATTTATTGAAATCACAAACTAACTTTTTCGATTCTTTTCTATCAATACCAAAATATTTATCAATAGCATATTCAGATTTATTTACTGGTTTATAACCAAGATTTTTCATATATTTGTTAAATGATTTTACCCAATCAAGTAGAACACCATCAACATCACAAATTATTAATTTTTCCATATTTACAACCAAGTTGGTTTATCAAGTTTTACCTTTTTAAATGTTCGACCTTTTTTTGAAAAATAAAACGGTTGTGAGAAATCATAACGCCAACCACTGGATGTAATGTAACCCATCCATTTTGTTTTGTCAAATATATAAATAGTTTCTGGTACTTTATACCCAACCTTTGAATAATCCGTTGTTTCAACCCAGTAAGATAATGACATTATATAATACCTAATCCCAAAGAAAGCAATACACCGTAGAAAAAACCCATAAAAATAATAGCAAGAACACCAAAAAACTTTTTCATTGTATATCTCCATAACTCACTTTATGTAGATATTTTACTAAAATAATGATGTTTTGTCTAATAGAATATTTTTATATTAGTATAAATTTTTCTTATGTGCTATGTATATTATTAATTTTTTTAATAATAGAATTATTGGACTTAAAAAATTCAAGATTTTCATCAATATAAATTATGTGGTCATTTGCGTCAAATTTAAACGGAACGCAAGTTCTAACAAGAAACTCCCATGCTTTTGTATAATCATATTCCTTTTCAAATTTAAATTCCATAATTATTCTCCATCCAGATAATCAAAATTTGCAATATGTTGTTCTTTTATTAATTGTTTTGCTTGACCATAATACTCTACTGCATAGCGATTGTCAATTAAATATTGGTTTAATGATATACCATCAACAAAAAAGGTACCCAATATTCTACCGAATTTACCCTTTTCATCTAATTTTGTTTGTAATATAACACCGCCATTCATTAAAAACTGCTGTACTTTTTTCTTTGCTAATAGACCAAAGGATTTTTCTCTTAAATCTTTTGATCTACATTCTGGCGTATCAACTCCAAATAATCTAATTCTTTGATTATTCATTGATATACCAAAACCAAGATCAATATCAACATCTACAGTATCACCATCAACAACATATTTTACAGTTACATTGTATGTGTATGGTTCCATTTTTTAATCCTTAAAAAATCCGTAGATTGATACTGCACCATATATAAGACACATTCTATATTTTTCAACACCAAGATGCTTCATTTCTTCAAGCATTTCTTTATTGGATTCCTTAAATGTATTTCCAGATTTAAGCATATAATCATGTACGATAGCCGCACCGAAGTATTTTCCAGTTGGTGAAAAAAATGATTTAAATCCAAAAGGTATTGATGCACCATTCGTAATAAAACCCTTTGGTACTTTAATATTTGAATTACCAGATTTATATTGCTTCATTAACTCCCATTTCGAATTTTTCCACCATCTAGCTGGTTCTATAAATTTTACTATGATTTCTGACATTTTTATTCCTTATTCTATTTCTGTCACCTCTATACCATTTTCTATGCTATAGAAGCATTCTTCATCATAACCTTTAGATTCAAAATATTCATATGCTCCAAAATAATCTTCATTGTTTTCTATATGTTCTTGTAATAGTTCAACATCGGTTGATTCATCCGATTCCCACCAGTTAGCACATTCATCCCAAGTCTCATATAATTCCCAGTAACTAAAGTCATCAAGGATAAAGATTTCTTCATCATCCCCAATACAAGAGTCCAAAATATCCAATTCATCTTCATTTTGAATTGTTACGGCAAATGTACCTCCTCTCCAAACAGAAAATATACTAATAGGAGATTCATTTTCTTTTGTATATACCGTTCGTTCAACAATAGATTTTTTAAACTTAGGTGTAATTTCGTATGTTTTACCGATTTCAATTTTCATATTTATTTTTTTCCTTTCGTAATTTCAACATTACCAAATAAACTTACGTGTACCTTATAATCTGGTTCGTATTCAACGATCATTTCGGTTTTAAGAAGATAATTAATGGCTAAAACTGGATCTCCACCAAAACGATTAATTATTTCAACTATATTTAGTTCATAGGGCTCCTGTGAATTGACCATATATCGACCAATTCTTTCATAACCATCCCAAATCTCAAAATCTTCAGCTTCATTGATAATATTATTCATTATTAATCTCCAATATTAAATTAGGATTATATCCAGTTTGTTCATTATATACACCATATCCATATTGATTACTAACAACTAATGTACAATTGTATTCTTCTACTGTACTATGGTGAGTATGTCCGTAAAGCCAATATTTTATATTACTATCAATTATCTTTTGTTCTAATCCTGTATTATTAAAAGCATAGGCCAATTCATTTAATGGAAACTTTGGATGAGGAATCATAGTAGGACAATGATGTGTTATGATAACATCAGCATCCCAGTTGATCAATTTTCTCGAAAATTGGTTAATTTCATAACTTTCATGAGCAGTAAACTTCCTACCATTCTTTTTATGAATAACGTGAAAGTCATTTAATCCATCTTGAATCTTTTTATGTGCGAACCAATCATGTTCGTGTAAATCAGTCCAAAAGGTTGTACCCCAAAACTTCACACCGTCAATCTCCAAATCTTGTGTACCGAAAGCAATATCAAGCAATTTAATTCCACACTCATTTGCTATACTTAGTGCCTTTTCCAAAGATTCTTCATAAACGCTATGGTAGAATTCATGGTTTCCTAATACCCAGATTATATGATCACAATTATCTTTAATTGAATTAAAATAGTCTTTGATTGCCCTTGTATTTGAAATTACTCCAATATCACCAGCCAATACATAAACATCCGCCATAACAAGATTATCTGGCTTTGAATCAAACTCTAAATGTATATCGGATTGTAGGTGAATTTTCATTATGCTACCATCCACTCCTGCTCTTCTTCATATTCAAGACCTTCAGAACCATCATATTCAGTAATACGGAATTTTGTTCCAACCGGCAACCACGCTATTGACAACTGATCGGCACCACCAGCATAAGCATCATAATTTTTTTCAGTATATTCAACAATCTTGTGAGTAAGGGCGTAATAGTATTTTTGTAATGAATGTACCGCGGCTACATCACCGCGTTTATCCGCTTCACGCCATTTACTATTAGTTTCGCCCATCTTTTCCACAAGCTTGACAACTTCAGGATCATAAATGAGTTCTTCAACATTATGCCATGAGAACCAACCCGCTCCATAACCCGGAGAATACAGTACAGCCACTTTACCATCTACAATCACTTTATTCATAATATTATACCCTATCCTCATCATCTGATATGACGTATCCAATTCCACGTAAAAAGTTTAAATATGCTTGAATTGCCGAATCTAAATGCATTCCATCTATATTAAACTTATGATATACCACATCGTCACCATGCGTATATTTTAATTCAACGATTTGCGTTTCCTTATCATACACGATTATTACTCCTTAAAGTAACCATATGCACCATGAATATCGGCTGGTGTTTCAGTAATTCTTTTCCATAATTTAAACAATTCTTTTTGTGAAGAACCCCACTCAAAAGAGTCCATCATTTCCAAAATATATTCTATTTCTATTTTAATTTCTTCATTTGTCATTTTAATTCCACAATGAGTTGTAATATTTTCCGAATAACTTAAATCCGTTATCTATACGGCTATGATATACTTTATAACCATCCCTGTCAAATACATCCAAATAAAACTGATCTTCCCAATCTTTATTTTCGCCTACTTTACTATCAAACGCAAAGATCATTTCATCCATTACCCAATCCCATGCTTCAAAATGAAACTCATCAACATCATATGGTTGATCTGGTTTTTTTATTGGAATCAAATGGGATGGTCTATCTTCAAATTCAACAAAAGGCGCACCGTGTTTGTTTTCTTTTAGTTGTTTTAGCATGGGTAGTATAATATAAGATAGTGTGTGATCCATACTCCACGTATCATAATCGTCAATAGTTACCTTAACTCGTTTTTCTTCACATCTATCCACATTCTTCTGTGCAATATTATTTAACCAATTTCCAACCAGAGAATCAGAAAATTTTTCCCCTAGAATATCAACCCAGTCTGGAAATTCACCGTTTTTCTTTGTCCAAAAGAAAATACTTTGCATTAATTGGTAAGATGCATAATAATTGCAATATTTTTTAATTAATACTTTCACTTAAAAGTCCTATTCAAATACATTCTTTTTAAAAACCATTTATTTCTTTGAAAATATTCTTTCATACCATAATCAGGTATTTTTCTATCATTGCTTAAAACTTCTTCAACATGGAAAAACCACATTTCAAGTACCCAACTTCTAAACGACATTCTCTTTCCTCCTACTGGATAAATCCTCAGCCTTCTTAATTGCACCATATACTTCATTATGAAGTTCTTTATTGTCAAAACAATTATCGAGTTGTACATTAATTAAATTAAACTTTGATTTAATTTCTCCAACTTTAATGTTTGTTGAATATTTGTTAGATAGTTCTGTTAGTTTTGTTGAAAGTGTCCAAATAATATTGCACCAACCATCACCACAATCAAAACGAAAATTTTCATCATATAAATTAGGAAATTTCCTCAATAATTTCATCGTTATGATCATATTCATCGTGTATCCTTGTACTACATTTATATGATAAAAATAAAAGTGGAATAATAAAAATCATATTAAAATAAAATATATACTGCATATTCTACTCCAGTCTAATTAAATTATTTATCCGAACCTCTTAGATTCATGCTCCTCACCACAAACAGGACATAGATATAACATAACATCCTCACCAAATATATTCTCGGATATATCAAGAAACTCTACTTCCGATTCTTCTACAAACTCACCTGTACATTCCAATCTAACTTGTATAGGTCTATATCCATCCCAATCATCATAATAACTCATTTTAAGCTACCTCAGCCTGTTCAGCTTCCCAGATTGCTTTAACTTCGACTTCAGACCGCGCTTCGCCCTTGAAATAGTAAAGGGTGCGATAAGAACCTTCGACAGTATTACCATTAGCATCCAGATCCCAGAAACAGTTCTGTTCTGTATATGCCTTGGTGTAAGCGTAAGGCGCACGAATTTCATGGCGCACCCAATTGTCACCGTTGAAAAACAAGCGAATTGGAATTTCCCATTCCTGCGTAACAGGCTCAGCATCTTCCTCAAACGACCAGTCAATCACGTACTCGGAAGAGTACTCATCAGAATTAGAAATCAGTTTACAGACTGTTTCCGCTAGTTCCTTGTTGGCATCAACGTCAAGCCAATTCAGGTGTTCAACGACATAAACGTAACCACCCTTCGCCTTCCAGTACTGCGGACATTCACCCTCACCATCCCAATCGTGCGCGCCGTAGTTCTCCATGAATTGTGTACGAATTACCAGTTTCATAATAATTTCTCCGTATAATTAGTGAGTGCGAAAACCAAGTATTACTGAATCGTTTTTCTCAAGGAAGGTAGCGTTTTTGAGAAAACCGTTGATTACCATACCCGCTATTTCAGCAAGCGGGATTCCAGCCTGTACCGCGCGAATTTTCATCAGTTTACCGTTATTGGTCATACCAATCAGTTCAACCATTTTTTCGTAAGCAGAAGCGTCAATCATTTCAATCTCCTCTCTCAATCAACAAGAGTATTATATGAAATTACCGCCATAAAGTACAACTAAAGTTTTTTATGACGGTATAAGTGGATTTTATCGCGGGCGTTTGATTGTGTAGCTACGCATATTAGCGGCATCAGGAAGAGGCTTAACGTCACAGCCAACATAATATACATATTCCATTTTAGCATATTCTACAATAGCATTTGAGCAACTTTCCCAATTGCTAGTAAGAATACTAACAGATTGTACATAGTCATTATTTTCGTTATAATGTCCCGGAATATTCAAAAACATTGTAGCATTAGCAACAGAACTAGCAAACATAGCAAACGCGAATATAACTTTCTTCATAATATAACTCCAATTAATTTGTATTAGTAATCTTTTTTAGTGCGGTATCAATATGTGTATCATTTAAATATGTATACACTTTTGCGAACCACTCATTTCTAAATTTAGAATTGATAGCCCAGAGGCAGTCCCAACGGTACCGCTTGTCGCTCAACCCTTTAGCTCTGTACTCCATTAGCTCTGGAAACACAGGAGACGATTGGACAGCGACAGCCAGATGGAAGTAATCCAGTTGCTTCATTTTCATACGAACACCTCAACAAAACCTTCACCAGAGACGGCGAAATAAGAACCACTCTCATCCTTGATAACGTCACCAACAGAAACAGAATGCATTCTGCCGTACCGCTTGATGCTTTCTTCAGGACCGATATTGCCTATTTTGAAAACATCTTCAAGGTCGGAGGCTTCAATATCAGCCACGCGAACATAGAAACCGGAATTAAAGGCTTCCTGAGGAGAACCATCTTTGTCAAGGTAGGCTTTAATCTTTGGCGAAACAGAGGCCGCCTCACCCCAACCACCAGATTTAGAAAGCAATTCTGAATCGCTTTCGTTAAGGTGTATCTGATAAACTGAATATTTACTCATAGCAGACTCATATTTTTTCACGGGAATTTCCTCTCTCAATCTCAACCAACATATGTATTGTCTCAAATATTGAGACAGAGGTCAACAGTTTTTTCACTTTTTTTGATAGTTTATTCCTATCATTGCGATAGGGACTATCTATAGAACAAACTTAGAACGGAGTTTCTTCGGTAGACTCTGGCTCAGAAGAAACCTCTTCAGATTCGCTTCCTAGCACACCAGAATCGATTTTGGTGTACAGATCAGCGAAGGCCTCTTTGGTATCATCATCGAAGCGATTAATACACTTGGTAATCGATTCCATGCGGTCTCCGAAGATGAAGTAGGTATTGACGATGTGGACTAGTCGGCGAGTCGAAATAATCTCATCCACGCCGCCATCCATGTAGGTCTTACGGATTACATCAGCCCAATCGGTCAGTTTAGTGGCGAACTCCAAATCATCGATACCGAGCGAGGACATCAGCTTGGTGAGAATTTTCTTCTCGGTGGCGACTGGTGGGTACTCCTGCTCATAAGTATTGTTGAAACGCTCAAGGAATGCTTCATTCATAATGTTAGTACCAATGAATTTGCCATCTTCAGAACCGCGCCCTTTGGTGTTGGCGGTGGCGAGAATGGTGAAGCCTTTCGCTGGCTTGATATATTCGCCAGTTTTCTTAATAAAGTAGCCCTTACCCTCAAGGATAGACTGGAGACACATAATTTTAGCAGGGTTCGCCAAATCGATTTCATCGAGGAGAGCAACCGCGCCACGCTCCATCGCCTTGATAACCGGTCCTTTAAAGAACTTGGTTTCGCCATTGACAAGTCGGAAACCGCCAATCAGGTCATCTTCATCTGTTTCCACAGTGAAGTTTACGCGAATCATTTCACGCTTCAACTCCGCGCAGGCCTGTTCGACCATGAAGGTTTTACCGTTACCTGACAGCCCTGTAATGTAAACAGGAAAGAACATGCTTGAAGCAATAATCTTTTTAACGTCGGCGAAGTTACCGAAAGCGATATACAGAGGATCTTTTTCGGGAACCAGATTTTCTTCAAACCCGTTTGAATCGATATTGAGCGATTCGACAACAGGTCGAGGCTCAATATATGCAACTTGAGGCGCCATAGCAACAGCGGCTACAGGCGCAGGTTTCGCTTTAGGTGCGGCTTTCTTGGTAGCCGGCGATGCTGAATATTCAGCAACCAGAGAATACTCACCACGACCAACACGGCGCTCGGAGCGATAGAGGAAGTAATCACTTTTGATTCCTAGAGCCGTAACCGCCGCTTTAACTTCATACCGGCTAGCCACATCCTTACCAACGTATTCACGCACAGAACGGATTACGTTAAGGTGCTTTTCGGTGTATTTCATAATATAACTCCTAAAAGGAAAAAAACAATTAACTCTCAATTACAGTAGAATTTTAGCAAGAATCTGGGGGTTTGTCAACCCCCAAATAATCGTTTAATTCTCAGATTTGTGTCGCTATTTGAGAAATAAACTCATTTAGCATTGCGCGACTAGACAATTTACCTTTGCGGGCTTTCTTGAAGGCGGTAGCAATCTTGCCTCGGGTCGCGTCTTCCGCAACTTCAAACTCGCCTGTTTCAGTAAGTAAATTCTTACCACCCGGAATTGCGAAGAATGAATTATAACCCTTTGAAGGAATTTTAGCATATTTTTCCTTACGGATTTGTTCATTAATGTTGTCCCAGTATTTTGATTCAACGCCCAATTCCTTCAGGTCGGACAACAAATGTCGCTTGTTTGAGCCAACGATACGAAAACCGATTGTGTTCGAACCAGTATGGTCGCGGTAAATCTTCAACCAAAAATCGGTAATGTCGGTCATTTTATCACGCGATGGCATACGATACTTTTTACGGGTCAGTGGGTCAACAAAGTTAATACGTTGAATATCATGATACCAACCATTGAATTCACAAGCATAACCTTGTTCATCCAGACCGTAGAAATTGTGGCTCATGCCGTCGGTCAGGAAAATGGTATTAACAATATCAACCCTTGTTTCACGCTTGAATTCATCATGAACTTTCATGCCCAAAAAGATAGTAGCATCAAGAGGTGTTGAATTCAGCCCGTAACCATAAGTAGCCGCGCTGATATGTTTAGTTAAACCAAGCATCAATTTTGACATACGAACAAATTCACGCTTGTTCATTTTATTGCTGAATAGTTCAAGCATTTTATAACGGTCGTTAACCATTGTAGCGTTAGGTGTACGCTCCTGTTTTAGAGAACCGCTATAACCATCAGTGAAAGCAAACACTCGGAAAGGAATGTTAACCGCTTTACAGAAGTTTACAAGGTTCAACGTCTGGATCATAGTAGGGTAAATATCTTTATTCATTGAACCAGACCAGTCCACATACATAATCATGCCGTGATTTTTACCGTTATGGACAGTAGCCATCTTACGGAAAATATCATCGGAATACCTGTAACTGTTCATTTTAACAGGATCAATAACACCAGTCTTGGACAAGGTAGTACGCGCATATTCTGTGGCGGCTTTCTTCATTTCAAATTCCTTTACCATGTATGAAATAGAAGATTTATTGCCCTTCAGATAATCAGCATAAAGACCATCCATAATTTCAGCATAACGGGCTTTCGGGTCAGAAACGCGGTTCAGGTAGCATTCACTTGGTTCATCATAAATACCATAGTAACCATCCCGTATCAAGTCCCATTCAATCGCATTCTTCAGAGTTTCCTTATAAGGAAGAATGAATTCGCCGGAAGCCAGTGGAGAAGAAGCCTCAAAATTCATAATGTTGCCAGTGAAATCTGAATTGAATTCCTCAATGGCTTTCTTTAGACTTTGTTCGGTAACTGATTCAATTTCATCGTCAATCGAATCGTTGGCAACAGTACCATCGTTTTCAGAATCAGTACCCTTCATTTCACCTTTATCAGGAGAACCGGACGAACCTTCAGCATTATCTGATTCATCTTCCTCTTCACTTTCTTCACCAGAGCCATCTTCTGATTCATCTTCCTCTTCACTTTCTTCACCAGAGCCAGACATTGAACCATCTTCTGATTCATCTTCCTCTCCATCACCCCATGAATCGAAATCTAAATCTTCAGAATCGAAATCATCAAATTCACCTTCATCTTCACCGAGCATTTCAGATTCAGCCGCTTTTTCTTCCTCTTTTTCCTTACGTGCCTTTTCGTAAAGGACAGAAGCAACAGCAACAGCATCGGAGAAAGTCATGACAGAATCAACCGCTTCGACAAACTCTTTTTCGGACTTTTCAAATTTGACTCCAGCCATCATACCCAACTTGAAACGGGAATTGATACGGTCAATCAGAGGCAGACTATTGATGAAATCAATATCGCCGCCGAAGAAACCATCAGCAAGCATCTTTTTATAGGATTTAACAAAAGACCTTTTCAAACCCGGATAACGAACCATTACTTTCTTTTCGATACGGGCATCTTCAACAACATTAAGATAACCCGCGAAAGTACGCGATTCACCTTTAACGGCTTCAGACCATTCATCCGTAGGAGTATAGAGCGAATGACCTACCTCATGACCAACCAAATGATCTTCAGTATCTTTGTCCATATTCTCCCACATAGGAAGGGTCAGGATACGCTTGATAAGGTCAAATGAAGCGGTTTTTACGTTTGCTGTAACCACTGTAATATCTTCAGTGGCTAGCAATTTTGCGATCATTTCATTCATAAAAACACCAATAAATAAGATAGAATACCAATCAACAATAGGATAGTATCAAGAATTATTGCCTCTGTCAACTCTTTTTTCATGGATTTCTAAAATAAGCAATATCGATGAAGGTCAATTCATCTTTTTTATTCCACTCATTAACCACTTTTATGGCTTCTTCCATTGAATTGCGGTATAAAGTGAAATTATGACCTTCAATATTTGTCAATCGAATTTCATATTTCATTAGAATCTCCTCTCAATTACGGTGTAATTATAGGTGATTTTATTGAATTTGTACAATAGTTTATATCTATCGATCCGGAAGAATCGATAGATATTGTCTATGATTTAGCTAAGTGCTTCATTTTTAAGAGTTTTTCTGAATTGCTTCCATCCTTTGAAATTTCCAGACCATTCGTTTGTTTCAATTGGTGTGGCAATATGCTCAAATGGAGACGCATGAATCGGCTCCGATGTAACTAACCGATCAAAAATATTAATTGCTTTTTCAAGTGAATTATCAAGTAATCTATAGCTAACTTGGGCGCAACAGGATGCTGAAACCTTAATTGCATCCATTTCATCAACTTCATTGCCATTAACATAATAATTTAAAATATCATTTACCCGTTCATGTTCAACATATGGTGTATGATATTCACCTTCATACAATAATTCAGGTTTACTCTTTTTAATTGCATTTTTCATCTGTATAGCCAATTCTCTAATTTCTGGTTGAGCATCCTCATGATCCCTCAACCAGAAAAAGTTATTATAATTGGTAGCAGATACAATGACATTCATAAACTGATAAGGTTCTAAAATTCTATTTACAACCTGTTTATGTACTCCAATATCACTTAGAATTTTTGCATTTCTAGCCGCTTCTTTTGCCGAAGAAATCCACAATTCTTTAGCGCCTTCTTTTGCCATATCTGTGACTTCACCATGCGCTTGCATTCCGGCTTGATTCTTACCCCAATGTATAGGCATTGCCGGATTTTCCATCACCTGATCAATAACTTTTGAAACAGGAATTGCTCTAGATGATGATGCATTCCTAGAAAACATTCTATGTGTCATAAATTCACTATGAATGAATCTAGGATAATGTAACTTCATTGTAATTAATTCATCACCAAACGTATTAATTGAATGTGCAATTATTTCAGCCGAAATATTTCCGGCTCCTTCACTTATACTCATAGTTTACCTTTAGTTAGTCTTTTTTAGTTACAAATGTATAAAGTTCATTTGCCTTTTCCATAATTTCTTGTGGAGTAGGCATCTTCGGTTTAATTTCTTGAAGTTGTGAATAGTTCTTGATCAGATCATTAACAGTCTGATTGTGATTTTCGCAGTATGAATTGATCATAGTCCAATAAGCATTCATGCCGTCATCAAAGCTACGCATGGCCAAATCTCTAGCCATGTCCAATACTTCTAATCTGATTTCAAAAGGATTTTTATTTGACATAATATTTTCTCCTGTGTGTTATTTGTCATGTGTGTTATTCCAGATTTTTTGTAAACGTTCCAAATCCTCTAATGAGGATGCTCTGGATAGGAACTTTTCTTCTTCTGTTAATTTATTAAAACTGTTACATCTGGCGATAAAGCACCAAATTTTTTTTAACATTATACTTCTCCTGTGTGCTGTGTGTTTAATATATTTATGCTAGATAAACAATTAGAGTTATTATACAAGCCACAATTAAAGTTGCACCTAGAAATGTATTTGCTATAAAACTACCCATGTCGTACTTCTCCTATTAATAAATTACCCAACTACCATATGAACTTATATATCCAATCCATTTATAATATTGTTACTCCTAATTTTAAAAATGGAGCCAACTGTCAGATTCGGACTGACGGTGTATAATTCCTGCTTACAAGGCAGGTGCAATCGACCACTATGCGAAGTTGGCTAAAATTGTCGGCTATATTATAACCGACACAAGTATTTATCTGCTATTATCAGCAATATACTTTAGACGGGATTTCTCCCATTGCTCTTGGGTTTTAGTACCCAATCGTTTTGCGCGTGAGTTTTCCCACACGTAGTTTTTAGCGCGATTTACAGCCATTTCGCGCTTATCGGCTTTTGATAGTTTCATAGTTACCTCCTCTATCAAGTTTACCAGAATCGATATGTTACTCCACCAACAGTAGATGTAGTATCGAAGTTGTTGTCCAAATCATTTTCCAGATAAAAACCAACATTCTTATTTACATCGTAAGTAAAGTCCCATTCGAAATTATCCTTACGGAAATTAAAATCATCCTTATCTGTAGTATTGATTTCGAAATTAGTTGCAATACCCAATGGTAGTTCGGCATCAATACCAGCAGTTAATGTTTGATATTCTGTGCCTTTAAATTCGCGTTCAAGTGTAACATAAGGGGAAGTATCCCATGTTTCAGCGAAAGCCGAATTGGATGTGATAATGGCAATTGCGCCAATTAAATATTTTTTCATAATATCTCCATAGTTGTAAAATAAAATGCCAGTTTGGATAATAAGGTACTGGCAAACCCCAGATAGCTTATGCAGCTATCGCGTAATACTCTGCGTCGTTAGCATTTGTATTTAATTGCTTCTTTAGTCAGGTTGTTTTCAGGTGAACCTTACTGGCAAATCTCCCAACCCTTACAGTCTTTCGCATTGACTGATCCTCGCTGTTATCTAGTTACACCATGTCGAAACCAACTTTCCGACCCCCTAAACACACTCAAACAAAAATATGCTTAGGTGGATCGGGTGGGGGTACGATCCCCACGTCCACAATGCCTTCAATAACAGGTCTTAGAATTTTGCTGAAGTCACCGTTAAATGACTTCGTAACTCCTTCAACACATGGTTGACGAGCGTTATTGTTCTCCAGTTTTCATTATTGTTCTTCCACATATTTCTTTGCTTTCCCAAGCGTTGAGAAAGTTGTACGTATTGGTGTATCGGTTTCTACATTAGTTACCATCCATGATGTTTTTTTGGAACCGTGAGGGAATGATTTTCCAACCACACCATCATAGCCCGTTAATGATAATATCCATTTGCCATCGGGAGATATCCAATCGTATACTTTTTTACCCTTACTGTCAAGAGTAAGTGTCCATTTTTGCTTCCATTCCAATTTAGCTTCATCAACCCTAAAGTCTTTAAATGATTTCATTTTAATTTACCTATATTACATACTATTTATAAATAATTTTAAATTGCCTAATCTTATGTTCACCACAGTTAGTGCATGAATAATTTCGCCGTGCGGATAATACTTGTGCTGTAGTTATACGCAACCCGCAAGATGGGCATTCATGATAATCTACAACTTTAACGCCCTTTTCAGTTTTTCCATTTCGGTACTCCAATTCATTTATCATTACTTGCTTCAAGTGAGGATGTACATGTGGAATAGTTGATAGAATCGCTTTGATATGATCAGTCTCCATATCCATTACTTTAATATAATGAAGAGGTTCATCTCCATTCTTACCATAGGAACCCCAATCAACATATTGCCTTATAGTCTCATGATCATCGTCAAGAGTTAGAGTAAAGTATTGTTCATCACCATTCAAACTTGATCTGATATAATCTATACCACCACCAAGCATATAAACATCATCATTAGCGTCTGTGTGTATAACATAATCGTGTCTATGCCGACTACGCAATATGGTACCATCAGGAGTTATTAAGGTTGAATATACCATTTTAGAATCGTTCATTTTTTGATTATTTCCCAATGTACGTTATCACCATCTTCTATTTTGTTTATATCAACCATATCCCTATCAAACATATCAACAAGTTTCTGAAACTCGTAATTTGATAGTACCATTTCAACACTACCTTCGTAATCAGTTTTATATCTTAAGTTAGACATCCAAGGAAGTTTTAATACACCACGCATAGCAGAAGCACAGGGAAATTGCTCGCCTTCTTCAAACCAATGATCATTCAATTTGAATCGTTTTAATACTCTATCGCCATTTGACCCATTGCGTTCAGTTTTGATATACCCTTCATTTTCTAGTCTATCTCTCAACCGTGTAAAAGCAGGATGGTCAATTGTACTCATATCACTGGAAGGTACATTACTATCTGTATTCATTGATGTAAATCCCATTGGGATACTTTCAAAGTAGTGTTCAGGCAATGTAAACTCAGCAGGAGTATCAAGAGGCAGAGGCATCTGGTACATGTAACCGTCTTTCCTCATAACGTCTATTAGTAGTTCAAGGGGTACTGCTCCAAACATTATTTGTTTCTCTTCTTGTAATCTTTAATTACTAATTTAGCAAATTTTTCAAGTTCTTTGTCGTATTCGCTTGACCAATCAATAACCTGACCAGCACCCCACGGCTCATTTCCCCACAGAATGAATCCCGCTTTCTTTGCTAGCTTACGAATTTTCTTTTTCATTTCTTACCTTCCAGTGCTTGCTGCGCTATATGTTGTGCGATTTCATCAGACTCTGCTATCTTCTCCAAAGCCTCACGCAGTCTTTTGTTTTCTGCAATTAGAATCTCCCTTTCATTTTCTAGTCTGTTATTG
>Ga0208019_1000497_pt1 | contig 21193 bp, 25 predicted proteins | sample CB_VirMetaG_5_FD_184540 | JGI IMG/M metagenome (GOLD analysis project Ga0208019, IMG submission 184540) | Freshwater to marine saline gradient viral communities from Chesapeake Bay - CB_1508_1D Viral MetaG (SPAdes) (version 4) | ecosystem: Environmental > Aquatic > Marine > Coastal | place: USA...
GCTACGGTGGACGTTAACCGTTAGCATAAATACTGTATGAATGATACAGTATTCGTAAAGCTCTACGTAGATTTGCACTGTGACTGGCAAGGATTGCCGCCGGACTATCGTATCTATGTCGACGACGAAATGTTTGCTGAACGCACTTTCCGCTGGGAAGAACCTATTTACCTAACTGAAATTCTTCAGATCGACAGTGATGTAAACGAAGTACATCATGTGCGACTAGAACCAGTTGGTCCACAACTAGCAACATTTCGTTTTAAAAACCCACGAGTAGGATACTGTGAGAAAGAAGTTAGAGTGCTAGCAGATTGCGCTCTAAATGATAGATTTACGTTTAAGGTACGACCATGAAGATTAACGAAGTAATCGTAGAAACTACCAGTGCCGGTGCTGTTGCCGCAGTAGCGCAGCCACTAGGAGGCACGATTAGTCGCAACATGGGCGTGTACACCAAACCAAAAAAGAAAAAGAAGAGTAAAAAATGAACGATCCACAAATGAATGATATTCTAGCACGGTTAAATTCTGTTGGCACTAAACCAGCAAGTTCCGCTGCTAAGAGCAGTAACAGTGCAGGCGATCCTGCTATGCACGCGATACTAAGTCGTTTTCATTCAGTAAGCGGCAAGTATCAAGTCAATGAAGGACTAGGTGCAGAGCAACGCAAGGTGGGTCAACTAGGACCAACTGACAAACCCAGCAAGCGCAAAGATCATCCTTTCAAAGGTAAATTGGTTGGCGAAGATGATACAAGTCGTTTAGCTCAACTAGAAAAAATGCGCAACCCAGAAGCCGAAGCAAACTTTGCTAAAACCGGTACTTATGGTCGTGACCAATCAGCAAAGATGCATTCGGGATTTTTCTCAATGCCAGACGAGTTTGCGGATCCGCACAAAATGATCAAGGGTGCAATGAATATGGGCATGTCGGCTGCTGATGTTGACGCTGCGTTGCCTAAAGGATACAGCATACCAGCAGCACAAGCACAAAAAACGTCAGGGTTTAAAACACCGTTTGACCAACCAGCCAGTGCTACAAATACAGCAACTGGATTTACACCGAGTTCTAATAAACTATTTCAAGACGAATTCAGCGAAGATGTAGACGGTGGTGTAGATATGTTAACAATGGGCGTTCCACTGTTCATACGCATGCTAGAGTATGCACGCGAAGAAGCACAAACTGACGCAGACCTACATCATGTTACTAAAAAGATGTTGGACATGGGCGGCACAGTTACTATGGACGATTATGACGAAATCATGACCAGTGTTAGTGGTGAAGACGCAGAAATGGACGAAGCCGTTGGTGATAAACTCACTGATCTTGAGTATGGTAGTGCAACTGCCACAGCAACTCCAACTGTCGGAGGATATCATCAAAGACGTGATTTAGAAACAGGATCATATACTGATTTTACGGATCGTGGTCCATTAAGCACACAAACAACTTATGATAAGTCAGGACAAATGACTAGCCAACACGCACAAGCACGTGTAGGCGATCAAACAATGGCACGTTCTCGTTTCTATCCCAAGAAAAAAGTCGGTGAAGATTATGTCGGTGGCCGAGAAGCACCACAAGATCTAGTAAAATCGCTAAGTAAAAGTTATAGAGACTTTGTTAAAGAAGTAGAACAACAAAGTGCTGCACAGCCAGATCGCGAACTGCGCAGTAAAAAAGAAAAGCCACGCAAGTTTAGCAACATCCTAGGTGAAGAATAATGAATTTTTACGAACTATTTGAAGCAAGCAAAGACAAAGAAGAACAGTCCAAGAAAGCCGGCGAATATCAGGATGTTACACTTGCTGATCCAAAAGCAGCACTAGCACTCAAACAAGCACGTGCTCGATACACCTATGCGGATTCCGATCTAGAAGCATTTGTTAAGATGACTCAGGACAAAGAAGAGGAAGAAGACAAGGAAATTGAAAAGCTAGAAAAAGATACTGAAAGACAAGAAGACGAAATCAAAGACCTAGAAGACAAAGAACGTCAAACAGACCAAAACATTGAAAAACTAGAAAAAGAAAACGAGCTGCAAGACAAACATATTAAAACACTAAACAGCAAAGAAAACGCATACGAGAAAAAAATCGATGCAATGACTCGTGCAGAAGCCATGTATCGTGACCAAATTGAAAGATTGCAAAACGATCTAAATGACCTAGAAACACGTGTGGCCAAGTCAATCAAAGGATTTAAACCAAGACAGTATAGATTTGAAAAATTACCAGATCCTGAAGAATTATCCAAGGATCAACCGTGGACTACCGGCACTATATACGACAAAAACACGCCCATGTAGAGCACGCACGATCACAACAAAAGCGTGTGTAACAACACGCTTTTTTATTGACGCCTGGACCTAAATCTGTTATAATTATGTTTTTATAGGAGACATTTATGACTGATGTAGTTTTTAATGCTGAACAAAAAGCAAAATTGAATAATCTTTTTAACGAAGGCATTGCAGTGATGACTGAAATTGAAACCCTACAAGGTGGATTGTCCGATACTATCAAGGCAATTGCAGAAGAAATGCAGATCAAACCAAGCGTGCTCAAGAAGGCTGTGCGCACTGCTTATAAGAGCAAGTTTACAGACGAAAAGCACGATTACGAACTACTTGAAACTATTTTGGAAACTGTTGGCAAGACCTGGTAATGAGTTACGTTGACGCACTGCACGACAAAGAACACGATCGTATTTTGGTCGTGGAACGTGTTGACGGCAAACGTGTCTACAATGAATTTCCAGCGGAGTATGTGTTTTATTATCCAGACCGCAAGGGCAAATTTACAACAATTTTTGGAAATCCAGCAAGTCGTTTTGCAACACGTAACTTTAAAGAATTTCAGAAAGAAGTGCGCATGCACGCCGGACAAGAACTGTTTGAAAGCGATGTTAAACCGGTATTTCGGTGCCTAGAAAACAACTACAAAGACAAAGATTCGCCCAAACTGCAAACAGCATTCTTTGACATTGAGGTTGATTTTCACAAAGACCGGGGGTTTAGTCCGCCGGAAGATCCGTTTAATGCTGTTACAGCAATCACCGTGTATTTAGACTGGCTAGATCAGTGTATTACTTTGGCTGTTCCGCCACGAACACTGACAATGGATCAGGCCAAACATCAAGTTCAAGAGTTTGACAATACATTTTTGTTTGACGATGAACGAGAAATGTTGCTGGCATTTTTGGATATTATACAAGATGCCGATATTCTAAGCGGTTGGAACTCCGAGGGCTTTGATATTCCCTACACAGTAAACAGAATCACGCGAGTGTTGAGCAAAGATGACACACGCCGGTTTTGTTTGTGGGGGCAACTGCCTAAAAAGCGCACATTCGAAAGATATGGTGCAGAAAGCGAAACCTACGATACTGTTGGTCGAGTGCACATGGACTACTTGCAACTGTATCGCAAGTACACATATCACGAAATGCATTCATATTCGCTGGATGCAATTGCAGAATATGAGCTAGGTGAACGCAAGGTGCAATACGAAGGCACACTGGATCAGTTATACAACCAAGATTTCCGCAAGTTTGTTGACTATAACAGACAGGACACCATGATCCTGGGTAAACTTGACGAAAAACTGCGCTTTTTGGATCTAGCCAACGAACTTGCACACGCAAACACGGTATTGCTACAAACAACCATGGGCGCAGTTGCGGTAACTGAACAAGCAATCATCAACGAAGCGCATGAACGTGGCTTGGTAGTACCGGATCGCAAACACCACGAAAAAGAAGACACACAGGCAGCAGGTGCATATGTTGCTGTGCCGAAAAAAGGTATTCACAAATGGGTAGGTTCTGTTGACATCAACAGTCTGTATCCATCGGTTATTCGTGCACTCAACATGGCACCGGAAACTGTAGTTGGTCAACTTCGTCCCATAATGACCGAGCAACTGATTGCGAAAAGAGTTGCTGACAAACCGGATGCTAAGGGAAAAATGCGCAGAGGCGATTCGTTTGCTGCGGCTTGGGAAGGGTTGTTTGGTACGCTGGAATACACAGCAGTTATGGAACAACGAGCAGATACGGAAATTACTGTAGACTGGGTTAACGGCGATAGTACTGTACATTCGGCACGAGAAATATGGCACCATGTGTTCGACAGTAATAGCAGTTTGTGTTTGAGTGCAAACGGCACAATTTTTACCTATGAACGTGAAGGTGTTGTGCCGGGATTGCTAAAGCGTTGGTATGCAGAACGTAAAGAATTGCAGGCAAAAAAGAAACAAGCAACGACCAAAGAAGAAATTGCGTTTTGGGATAAGCGGCAGCTGGTTAAAAAGATTAACTTGAACAGTTTGTACGGTGCTATTCTTAATCCAGGTTGTAGATTCTTTGACAAGCGCATTGGACAGTCAACTACACTAACTGGTCGTGCTATTGCACAGCACATGGATGCATTCATCAACCAGGTTTTAACCGGTGAATATGATCATGTAGGCAAGTGTGTTGTATACGGGGACACAGATTCGTGTTATTTCAGTGCTTGGCCTGTGATGCAAGATCGTGTAGAACGTGGTGAAATGGAATGGAACAAAGATGTTGCAGTGCAATTATATGATGCAATTGGTGATGAGGTAAACGCAAGTTTCCCACCGTTTGCATTCCGTGCATTCCACTGTCCAGAAGAATACGGCGAAATACTTGCTTGCGGTCGAGAAGTAGTTGCAGAGTCGGGGCTGTTCATTACCAAGAAACGATATGCGCTGTTGGTTTATGATGAAGAAGGCAAGCGACTGGATGTAGACGGCAAGGACGGCAAAGTAAAAGCAATGGGTCTTGATCTAAAGAGATCGGATACACCTAAGATTGTACAAGATTTCTTGGGCGAAATTCTTAATCGTGTGCTTAAAGGTGCCAACAGGAACGAGATCATTGACCATATCAAAGAATTTAAAGAATGGTTTAAAGACTTGCCGGCGTGGGACAAGGGTACTCCCAAGCGTGTTAACAACCTTACAAAATACGGCAATTTAGCCAGTCAGCAAGCCAAAGTAACAATTCCTGGTCATGTGCGTGCAGCCTTAAATTGGAATTATTTGAGAAAAATGCACGGCGATAACTATAGTATGGCAATTGTTGACGGTATGAAAACCATTGTGTGCAAACTCAAAAATAATCCGCTAGGGTTTAACAGCGTCGGTTATCCAACAGACGAATCAAGATTACCTGAATGGTTTAAGGAACTGGCATTTGACGATGCAGAAATGGAAAGTGCAGTAGTTGACAGCAAAATTGAAAACTTGTTGGGCGTACTAGACTGGGATTTAACCGCCAGCACCAACATTAACAGCACATTTGACTCTTTGTTTACATTTAAATGATTTTAAGCGAACTCATAGGCTATAGAAGTAAGATCAATAAGCTATCGGCAGATGAGTTTGAAGATCTGGCGGATAAAGCACTTTCAAAGATCATTGGAGATGTAACTTCAGATGATCCTGGCTTGTACCATGAACAGGAAGATTTAATTGATCTTAAAAAACGTATACTAAGAAATGTCGACGAACTTAAAGATCAACTAGCATTATATCAACGTCGTCTTGACGACCTTGTGAATGAAAGACAAGCGCCGTATATACAGCAAAGTTATCAACAATACGAAGAATTTCGCAACGATACCCCAGAATATATCATTGATAGACACTTGTTTAACACATTGATTTACAAGGAAGATATTGAAGAATATTTCCTGTCAAGAATTAAACATTATGCTTCTTGGAAAATCGCTGGACTATATATTCGCCCAGAAACCGGCAAATACGTTGATCCAATGATCACGTGTAGTCCACTATATATTGCAGATGATTATAACAAATTATTAGATCCTGTTAAGAAATTATGGAACACAGAGTTTCAAGAAAGACTGCGCTATAAATTAATCAACGAATCGTCGGACATTCGGTTTAAAGGAATGCCAGAAAATCAGCTTGGTTTGGTAGTGGCAATGAACTATTTCAACTATCGACCGCTAGATGCAATGAGAGAATATTTCAAAGAAATATATAATCTATTACGCAAGGGCGGCGTATTCATTTTCACATACAACAACTGTGATCTTCCTGGAAGTGTTCGCAATGTTGAAAAAGCAATGTATTCGTATACACCGGGCAAACTGGTGCAAGCAATGTGTGAAAGCATCGGCTTTGAAATTCTCAACGTAGTAGATTATGAAGATACCAATGTAAGTTGGTTGGAAATTAAAAAGCCCGGCGAGTTTGAGAGCATGCGCGGCGGACAAGCATTGGCTAAAATTATTACACAAAAAGCAGATCGAATCTAAATACACTTGACAATTAAATCTAAATACTATACAATAAACATTTACAAAAGGAACTATTATGAAAGATTATTTACTAGATCTTGTTGGACACACATATGACCTAGGTTGTATCGATCTAATCAAGATTACCGGAACTGATACCAGCACCAAGATTAATGCTCTTGCCACAGATAAATCAGTGGTAATGGCTGGACAGTTTGCTAAGGCAAATGCAGATTTTGCCGGTACATTTGGTATGCCAAATCTGGGCAAACTAAAAATCTTGCTGGGTTTGGAAGAATACAAAGACAAGGCCAAGATTAATATTGTTAACACCGAACGCAACGGCGAACAAGTGCCGACCAGTATCCACTTTGAAAACGATACCGGCGATTTCCAAAATGATTATCGCTTTATGGCCAAAGAAATTATCGACAAGCAGCTCGCAGACGTTGTGTTTAACGGAGCTTCTTGGGATATCGAATTTGAACCAACCATGGCTTCGATTCAGCGTTTGAAGATGATGGCACAGGCACACTCGGAACAACCAAACTTTAAGGTTAAGGTAGAAGACAATGCACTTCGGTTTTACTTTGGTGATGCCAGTACACACGCAGGTGACTTTGTGTTTCAAACTGACGTAAACCACACACTCAAGTACAATTGGGCATATCCAGTGAGCCAAACTATTCGTATTTTGGATTTGGTAGGCAACAAGTCTATGCGTATTTCGGATACCGGTGTTATTGAAATTACTGTAAATTCCGGCACTGCAACCTACACATATTGGCTACCAGCACAAAGCAAGTAATGAACACAAACCTAACAGCAGCACAACAGGATTATGCAATCTATTTGCCTGCTATTTCTTCTGTATATTCCAGTCATATTGGCAGACAACAGAAAGCAGCATATGTAGATCAAACAAGAATGCCGCAGGGTATTCCAGACATGGAAATGCTCAACTTTTTTAATCCCAGCAAAGGATTATTTGAATATCGTTGGGGATTATATTCGGCAGGACATGCTAACCTAGACCTAGACAAAGACGTGCCGTCTGAATACATGATTCGCAATCGAGGCAAGCATACACTGCTGCTGGCTGATTCGGGTGGATATCAGATTGCTTCGGGTGTTTGGGAAGCCGACTGGAAAAACATGGACGCACGTGCACAAAAGTATCGTGCAACTGTTTTTAAATGGCTGTCACAGATCAGTGATTATTCCATGGTACTGGATATTCCAACCTGGCTAGTCAACAACCCAGACAGTGTGAAGAAAACCAATATCCACACAGTAGAAGACGCAATTGCTGCTACTTGTGCAAACCACGAGTACTTTATGGAGAACTCGTTTACCGATACCAAGTTCCTAAATGTGTTGCAGGGCAACAATCACGAAAGCTCTGACACTTGGTATGAAGTAATGAAGCACTACAATGATCCTCGCAAGCATGACAAGTTCTTTAGAGGTTGGTCACTGGCTGGTGCAAACGCTGCTGATCCGCACCTTGCACTGAAAAGAATTGTAACTATTATTCACGATGGATTGCTAGAAGAAGGCAAGCACGATTGGATGCACTTCTTGGGTAATTCAAAGCTAGAATGGGCAGTGTTGCTAACTGACATCCAACGTGCTGTTCGCAAGTATCACAATCCTCGCTTTACGATTTCGTTTGACAGTGCCGGTCCGTTCCTGGCTGCATCGAAAGGACAGAACTACACACACTACAACATCGAACATCGAGGCAGATGGTCGCACAAGAACGGCCCGGCCACGGACAACAAGGCATACGCAACCGATACACGTCGCTATCGTGATGTTATTCTACAAGATGGAATCAACAGTGTATTTTATGATAGTCCAGTGAGTGATCGTTTAACAGCCAAAGATATTTGTGTTTATGCGCCGGGTGATTTAAATAAACTAGGCAAGGAAGGCAAAACTTCATGGGATACCTTCTCTTATATTTTGTTAATGGGTCACAACATCTGGCACTATATTAATGCAATCCAAGAAGCAAATCGTGCGTTTGATGCCGGCAAGATACCGGGTAACTTGTTGAATATTCACGATTACACATCAAGCAGAGACATTGTTAATCGAGTTTTTGCTGAACCAGACTATGACAATCGGCTGGCAATTCTCGATGAGTACAGTGATTTTTGGACCAACATTCCTGGCTCGCGTGGACTGGGTGGCAAAAAAGCAGTTAATGCAGACGCATTTTTTAATAAGCATTTTTCAACGGTCAGCCCTAGCGTAGATGTCGACGACGATATTGGCGAAATAGAAATTGAAAATCTTGAGGAAATATTGTAAAATGCCCACAGTAGCAGAAATACAAAGACAATTGACCGCAGTTAGCAAAAAACTAGCAGAAACCAAAGATTCACAACAACAAGACGAGTTACGCAAGAAGAAAACAGCTCTTACATTAGATTTGCGAAGAGCACAACAACGAGCTTGGAGTAACCGCAACGACAGTATCGATTGGGGCGACGGATATTAATTTTTAAACCGCAAGTTGTATTAAAATGCGCGATACAATTTGTGAAATACTTGAAAACAGCGCAATAAACTTTATTTAATAACTTTAACTTTTAAAACTTAAAAAGGCCATCACAATGTCCAATAACAAAAAGAAGTACAATAACCCTCGTGTAACCCAGATTTTTAATGACTTAGAGGACTATCTGGATTTTTGCCGACTATACGGCTATCGTTTCAACGAGAGTGATCTTTACAATATGCAGTCATACCCTTTTCAGCAGTTCAACAAGTTCCGCAATGGCAAGAACTTTAAGGACCAAGCGGGTGTTGATCTAGCACGTATGCGTTAATGTTTTACGTCATACACAATACAGGAAACCCAGACGGACAACATCTGTCACAGAAACTTCGCGATTTATATGGCGGAGCATATGTGGCAGATGTTCAAGCAGATGACGAATCTGTGCCAGACAATGGTGATGCTGGACACTACTGGACTGCGGCACAGGCGTTAATGAAACTGTGCGATATGTATGCAGATGGTGTTATTACATCAGAAGATTCACTTATCTTTACATGGTTTCATGATCCTAACGCTAGGCTCGTAAATGACCTAAATATCAGTTATAATGTCCAACCCAAACAGTATTGGTATACTTTTGAAGGTACCGGTGTTTGGGAATTAAGCTCTCATCAATATGTTAAATTAGAGGAATTAGTATAAAAAAAATATTTGTTAATGGGTCGTTTGACGTCTTACATACCGGACACATTGACTTACTCAATTACGCAAAGTCAAAGGGTAATTATTTGCTGGTTGCAATCGATAGTGATCGACGTATTGCAGAGAAAAAAGGTTTAGAAAGACCGTTTAATAACGAAACAACACGTTTTGTTATTATGCAAAATTTAAAATCAGTCGACGAAGTTGTGGTGTTTGATTCAAACGAAGAACTTGAAAACATCATTAGAACATACCATCCAGATATCATGGTTGTTGGTTCAGATTGGAAAGGAAAGAACGTCATCGGTGCTAATTACTCTAAAGAGGTAGATTTTTTTGAAAGAACAAACAATGAATCAACCACAAATACCATTGAAAGTTTTATTAATCGGCGACAACTGTATTGACGAATATCACTACGGTTCTGTAAATAGAATTAATCCCGAAGCACCGGTTCCTATTTTTGCATTTGATCACAAAGACGAACGTCCTGGAATGGCAGCAAATGTAGCCGAAAATCTCAAAGCACTTGGGTGTCAGGTGCATGCACAACTAGGATCGCCATCAACAAAAATTAGATTAATTGACTCAAGATCTAGACAACATATTACACGTATCGATTATGATGTGTATTCAAACGCAATTAACCCAGAAAAAGGGTTAGATGTTGATGTAGTTGTTATTTCTGATTACAATAAAGGTGCAGTTTCGGAAGAAACTATTTTAACCGCACTATACAACTACCAAGTTCCTGTTATAATTGATACTAAAAAAACTGACCTACGTCAATTCGAAGGGTGCATTGTTAAAATCAACGACATTGAATATCGTAATTTAAAATCCAAATGTGCTAACCTTATTGTAACGCACGGCAAAGATCCTGTAACATTTAGAGATGTTAACTACACAGTGCCGAAGCAAGAAGTTGTGGATGTTTGCGGTGCTGGAGATACATTTCTTGCTGCTTTTGCTTATCAATTTGCGCTAACATATAACTTTGATACTGCAATTAATTTTGCAATACGTGCAAGCAGTATCACCGTCCAACACATTGGCGTGTATGCTCCAACACTAGAGGAAATCAATGAAAATTAATAAAGGTTGGGGACACGAGGATATTTGGGTAAGCACCGAACTGTATTGCAGTAAATTTATGCATTTTAACAAAGGTGCAAAATCCAGTATGCATTTCCATCTCATCAAAGACGAAACGTGGTATATCCAAAGTGGTCAGTTTCGTGTTGAATTTATTGATACAAATAACGCCCAGTCGAGTAGTGTTATACTTAATCCAGGGGATACGTGGCATAATCCGCCGTTATTTCCGCATCAAGTAGTATGTTTAGATGCTGGCACGATTTTAGAAGTAAGCACAGAAGACAGGGCCGAAGACAATTATCGAATTTTGCCGGGAGATAGTCAGTCGTGATTGTTGTTACTGGTGGTGCTGGCTTTATTGGCAGTAGAGTTATTCAGGAACTTAATCATCGAGGTATTAATAATATTATCATCGTCGACGATCTTACAATTGGAGAAAAATTCAATACCCTAAAGAAGTTAAAATTTTCCCGATATATTGATATTGATTCAGTTGACACCATTGATTTATCTCGTGTAAAAAAAGTATTTCACTGTGGCGGGATTTCATCTACAGTCGAAAACAATGGCAAACTGTTGATGAAACAAAACTATGAATCTACCGTTGAATGGGCGCATTACTGTGAACTTTATGATATTCCCATGGTATATTTGTCTAGTGCTAGTGTGTACGGAAATTCCAATACATTTGTTGAATCGGATCCCGTAGATCCTCTTAATCCGTATGCATATTCTAAGGCATTAAGCGAACAGAGTGTAGCTAGATACAATAACGTTTGGGTGTTTAGACCATTTAATGTTTATGGTGATGGAGAAGAATATAAAGGCAATCAAGCAAGTCCAATAAGTAAGTTTAAAATACAACATCAAACACAAGGATATGTAGAAGTATTTGACGGATCACACAATATTAGACGAGACTTTATTTGTGTCGATGATGTTGTTAAAATCTTAGTAGATTATACAGAAAAAAACCCAGGACTTTATAATCTTGGTACTGGCGAAACAGAATCTTTCTATAATATTGCTAAAATGATTTCGGACGATGTTCGAGAGATTGAGTTTTCAGTTAATCTTAAAGATAAGTATCAGTACTATAGTTGTGCCGACACTACAAAACTTAAAACATTAATCGGCGATTATAAATTTATTAAGGTTAAAGAGTATGTCATATTCAGTAATTAATGCTACAGTTGCACATTGGCTCAATAATAAAGATATTAAAAAAATCTTGCCTGCACAGGTAGATATTGATTTAACAAATAATTGCAACCAGGACTGCTATTATTGCATGACTGCTGATTTTCGTAGAAACTTTCCGGTACAACAAACATACAAAGATTACATTGTATTATTAGATAAGCTTGCTTCTTGGCGAGAGCATACTCCAAATAGTTACGGAACCACACATGCTATTACCTACGCCGGGGGTGGGGAACCTACATTGTTAAAGTATTATGAGCGTGTTATTGAACATTCTATTGATTGCGGATTTTTAGTCAGTTTAACTACAAATGGGACACTACTAGATAAATTATTAGATCATGTACCAGAAGAAAAACTCAAAAAATTAAATTGGATTGGAATAGATATCGACAGTGCTGATCCAGATACATACGAAAAAATAAGAAGAAGCGATACTTCAAACATGTTTTCTCGTGTGATTAATAATGCCAGGCGACTTAGAGAAATTGATGTTAATGTTGATTTCAAAAGTTTACTAGATAATACTACATCTTTGCCAGATGAAATTGAAAAGATGTTTCAATTAGGGTCAGATATAAAGATTAGAAAAATATATTATCGCCCAGTAATTGACTATGACAAGTATGAGTCATTTAATATAACCAATGATATATTAGAAACCATTGATCATTTTTCTAAAAAATATAACGTTGCATATTCTGTGAACTTGTCTAAGTCTGCCCCGAGAGAATACAAAAAATGTCATCAAATGTTTCAGTTTCCTGTTTTTTGTGCCGATGGAAAGATTTATACTTGTTGTGATCACAAAGGAGATGAGCGTTTTTGTATTGGTGATTGGATGAATGGTGATTTTCGAGACGAATGGCTAAACGATAGGCACTGGGAAGTCTATAATAATATTAATACTCATCTTTGCCCACCCTGTAGAGCAAACAACAATAACAACCAAATTGAACAAATGTTAAAAAACAGCGAATTACTCGAAGTATTGAATACATGAAATTTCCTATCATTGAATTATTTGATCGCTATGCAATAGCGTGTGTTAAGTGGGATAGAACTCAAGCAAACCAACATGAACTTGAATTCTATCAACAACAGATTGACAACGAGTTTAACTTGTTAGAAGTACAACACTATGTTGACAAACTTAAAGAAATACATAATAAAATTTGGGATTTAGAATGGCAACTTAGACAAGGACTCGAGGACGAGTTGGGCTACGAAATTATTGGTCGACGTGCTGTTGAAATTAGAAATTACAATAACAAACGTGTGGAAATTAAAAACAGGATTGCAGAACATTTTAACAGCAAGGTTAAAGAAATTAAAATTAATCATTTAAGTCAATAAAAATATTAGCACATGGATATATAGAAGTTTTTAAATGTCGTTTCAAAAAATTAAAGATTTTGAAATAGCGTTAGCGGAGTATACCGGTGCTCCTTACGTTATTATGACCGATTGCTGCACACACGCAATTGAGTTATGTTTGCGCTACCAACAACCCAGACATGTTATGTTTACACCATACACATATCTATCAGTTCCAATGACCATGCACAAATTACAAATACCGTTTGAATATTTAGATTCAAACAACCAATGGGTCGGTGAATATCATTTTGTAGGTACAAATATTTGGGATAGTGCAAGACGTTTAGAACGCAATATGTATAGACCCGGACAAATACAGTGTTTAAGTTTTGGGTATACTAAACCATTGCAAATTGGTCACGGCGGTGCAATACTGCTAGATGACCTGCAAGCATACGAAACATTAACTCGTATGCGCTACGACGGGCGCGATCTAAACATTAGTCCATGGGAAACACAGAAAACATTCTCAGTTGGGTATCATTATAGGCCAACAATCGAAGATGCAATTCGAGGTTTAATGTTGTTAGACCATGTTAACGAAGCACCAAAATACGTTGAATATCCCGATTTAAGATTGATCACAATCAATGATTAATATTGCATGTGTGTTTAAAGAACAAAATAACCCAAGAGGAGAAAATTATTCAATTGATTGGGTTAATAAGTTATATCGGGGAGTAAAAAGAAACTTAACAGTCCCATTTAACTTTGTTTGTTTATCAAACGTACAGACACCATATGATACTATTGAATTAATCAGCGATTCGGATATTTACTGGAACAAAATTGAGATATTTCGCTCGGATTTATTTGATGCTCCAACATTATATCTAGATCTTGATGTAGTTATATGCAATTCTATTGATTCAATCACAAAATTACCAGACCAATTTTTAATGGTGCGAGAACCATATCGAAATATAACTAATAGTTCTGTTATGTATTTTAATGGTGATTACTCTTTTTTATATAATAACTATATTAGTAATCGACAAAACATCATTGAAGAATATAAAAATGCTGGATTAAGATATGGTGACCAAGCATATATTGGTGAAAACGTTTCACATGGGTATATTGAAGATTATATAGATTTAATTGGTTGGAAACATCATAAGATTGACTCTTATGTTCCAGGAAAAGCGTTGTTGATATTTACATCAAGAGAAAAACCATATACAAACTTAGATTTAATTGAAGTAAAAAATAACTGGATATGAATTCAAATTTTGATTTTTGGTGGAGAGAATTTGGGTTGGAAAAAACTCAAGATGTTTTATTATGGCTTATGTATCACGAGAAAAGATATGAAGTTGCAGATCTTCAAAAGCTACCAATTTGGAACAAAGCTAAACATATTTTTTTAATAGATCAAGAAATAATCGAACATGATATTTCCGATCCTAGAGTGCATTTATGGGCGCCAACTATTAGCAATCATCCTCGCATTCATACATATTCTTGGTGGCACGACAGAGTGCAACATCTCGAGTTGGAACTAAATTTTACAGAGAAACTACTACCGTATACTAATAAAACACCGTTGTACAAATTTGATGCATTATTAGGAACATTAAGAAAACATAAAACCGTTATATTAGAAAAAATACAAAAATCAAAATTAGAAGATAGCTTTATCCTGGGTGCATTAGGTACACTGCCTAATCATCAGAATAATCCCAATTGGATATCGGGCGGTGAGTTTGATCCCGTTAAATTTCACCCATATCCGCAGATTAACGGAAAGAGTATTGATCCAAATCTGTTGTCGTGTATTTTACCATATAAAATTTACAACGATTCTTGGTACAGTCTGGTATGCGAAACAACCGGCAGCGATATTAGAATGTATAGCGAAAAAACCGCAAAACCTTTGCTTGGAAAACGTATATTTGTATTAGTTGGTGCAAAACATCATTTAAAAGGTTTGCATGCAATGGGGTATAAAACATTTGATAGTATTATTGATGAATCGTATGATAATATCGATGATGACCAAACTAGATGGGAAGCAGCGTGGAACCAGGTTGAACATTTATTAGAATTAAACCCAGCTAAAACATATAATCAAGTTCAAGACATACTAGAACATAACTATAATACATTTATGAATAAAAACTGGATGGAAATCGTTAAACAAGATATTTGGAAAATTATCAATGAAGAAATATAAAAGATTTTTTGCATTTGGTTGCAGTTTTACAAAATGGAAATGGCCAACATGGGCCGATGTACTTGCAGATCATCTAGACATTGAATACCATAATCTAGCAGAGCCTGCCGTCGGCAATGAGTATATTTTTCATAAAATAGTAGAAACAAATGCAATACATAAATTTACCAAAGATGATCTTGTTATAGTCTGTTGGACTAACTTTGCAAGAGAAGATCGTTACAAAGATAGTAGATGGATACCCAGTGGAAACATCTATAATTACCAGGTGTATAATAAACAATGGGTAGATCAATGGTTTGATTTAAAAGGTGCATTGCTTAAAACCAATAGTTTTATTGCAGCAACTACACATATACTTGAGCACACGGACTATCTTTTTACCTCAATGATGCCAGTTAACCTTATAAACAAAGAAGATGATATATATAGAGAATTAAGTGTGGATGATATTTTAAACACGTACCAATTCTATTTTATAAATTTTTTACCAAGCATGGTGGAATATCTATATGATAGCTTACCATATTGCAGAAATCCAGAACCACAAATTGTTGGCGACCACCACCCAAGCGAAAAACAACATAAACAATATGTTCAAGAAGTGATATTACCATGTATACAACAGGACACATAACCCCATGGTGGGGCGACGAATTTAAAAGTCTCGATTATAAAATTCCAGAACTCACCAATACTTACGACGTTGAAAAATGGAATAAAATGGGATTTTCTGGGTACAAATATGGTGGTGGAATCTACAACATGCAAAATAAAATGCCCGATTATGCTGTGCCTTTTCTAACTTTGTTTGACTGGAATAATGTAGCTATTCAATTTTTTATATTAAAAACCATGTGGGCGGTTCCTCCGCATTCAGATGGATTTCCAGGATATATGAAACGAAATAATATAACAGATATCAATCGTGTTTGTCGTGCTGTTGTTTTTTTAGAGGATTGGAAATCGGGTCATTATTTGGAAATGGACGGCGATCCATTTGTTAACTGGAAGGCCGGAGATTGGGTGCAATGGTGCGGGGAAACGCCACACTATGCCGCTAACATCGGCTTAGAAAATAGATATACACTACAAATTACCGGTAACTATTGACAATCGTCTAAATAGATTGTACAATATAACCAACTTACAAATCGATAGAACATTTAATTGAATCATGTCGAATATCCAGATTTACGACACATTGAAATTGTCGAATAAATATATATGTTACACAACGGTAACACACATATCAAACTATTAATCCGTGTAAGGAAGGAGAAAAATCATGGCTTATAACAAAACCAAAACAGATCCAGAATTGGGTCTTCGTATTCACGAACATCTTGTTAAGTGTGGAGTAGAAACTCCAATTACCGAACTGGCACTTGATCGCAAAGACAAGATCGACAAGATCGAACACCATTTTACCGCTATCATGCAAACACTGGGTCTTGATCTCAGCGATGACAGCTTGATGGACACACCCAAACGTGTTGCAAAAATGTATGTTAATGAAATTTTTTATGGTCTAGACTACGAAGCATTTCCAAAATGTACCGTAATCGAAAACAAAATGACCTACGACGAAATGGTTGTGGAAACCGGCATTAATGTACAAAGCAATTGTGAACATCACTTTGTGGTAATTGACGGCCTAGCAACCGTGGCCTATGTGCCTAATCGTGTAGTGCTTGGTCTCAGCAAAATGAATCGCATCGTTGAATACTTTGCCAAAAGACCACAGGTGCAAGAGCGTCTAACCGAACAAGTTTATCACGCACTGCAATATATTTTGGAAACCGATGATATCGCAGTAATGATTGATGCACAACACTTTTGTGTGAAGTCAAGAGGCGTAGAAGATACTGGTTCATCAACTATTACCAGCAAACTAGGCGGCACGTTTAGAGAAAACGCCAGTGCTCGTGCAGAGTTCTTAGCCATTGCTCGCAACAGCAAATAATCGACGGGAGAACACAATGGGAATTAAAGTAAAAAGCACCAAAGTGTATCGTTATCTGCCGTGTGGACATGCACAGTTTTTTGATCGCGAACCAGATGGCAGTCCCGGCGAGTGTGCAAGTGTGCATGGCTATGATCGTTCAGTAGAGCTAACCTTTGCTGGTGACATCGATGACATGGGCTGGATTGTTCCGTTTGGTGAACTACGAGATGTCAAAACATTTATCGAATATTACTTTGATCACGTAACTGTGCTGCCAGCAAACGATCCTAGACTGGATCAAATTACTGAAGAAATGAAACAGCCTGGTGGCATCTTAGGTACAGTTCGCGTACTGCCAAGCGGCGTATCAATGGAAATGAGTAGTTTGTTTATTTGGGAATGGGTCAATCAATACATCTTTAGTGTAACCGAAGGTCGTTGTTACGTAGAGCGAGTTCGTGTTTACGAGCATGATCGCAATGATGCAATGATTGAAGTTGATCGTGAAACTGCCATTAAAGATGCCACACGCAAACTAGCAGCGGGTGAAGATATTCTTCCGCTAATCAGTGAATGGTATTGGGAAGCACCCAAAGACGCAGTAGCAAGGATTGAGGCATAATCGTGCTGCGTGTGCTAACGTTTAGTGCAATCGTGCTAGCAGTTAGTGCATGCAGTATAACCTACTACGGCACATATGTGGAGTTGGGATCAGATCCACAAGGTCCTAGGCTCATAATTAAACCACAGGATGAAAATTTTTAAATTTAACCCCAAAAATCCGCTTGACACAGCGGATTTTTTATGTATAATATGCACTGTAAATAAAACTTTTTAACCCATCCACTACATAGGAGAACTAGGATGGCTTTTACAAAGAGTAAAATTGCAATCGCTGTTGCTACTGCTGCTAGTCTAACAGGCTGTGGCGGTGGGGGTGGTGGCGCCGGGATCAAAGAGCCCAAAATTACATGGGGAAATGGTGTTTACGATCCATGGATTCTGACATCATCTGTTGACACCACTGTAAACGACACTGCAGACCTTAATTGTCGCAATGACAACTTTGAGCGTAATGTTTGGTGGGAAAAAATTGTTGATGACCAGCGCACAGGCATCAAAGGCGACTTGCTTCGTGTCGAAACCAAGACCGAAGAAGTATGTATTCCAATTGTTCGCCCAGACGTCATTGAGTGGTATAACGGCATTTATACTGATTGGACACTTGGTAACGCAGGTGTTCCAACTAGTGATACAACCGACGATCCAGCATGTACCGCTGATGTATACACTCGTGATATATATTGGGAAAAGGTAGTAAATGGACAACGCACCGGCGTTCGCGGCGATTATATTCGCACCGAAACCGAAGAACGTAATGTTTCGTGTCCTGCGCCTGCTGTAGTTGTAGTCAGCACACAAGACGTTACTAGTGCAGAAAACTCTTACACTGAAGGCGACGTAACAACAGAAACCGAATACGAAGACGATACTCGTACCAGTCTAGATGACAATGGCAGCACTGTTACTGAGGTATGGCGCACTGTAACTGCGGTCAGCACAATTCCACGTACAACTACCACAGTAACCACCGTTACTCGTGTTGTTACATATTCAGATGGCACTACTTCAAGCGAAGTAATTGATACCGAAACAGTTACCGAAACTGTCAATCAAGTTATTACTGAAACATCTGAATACATGCTGTCTCGCACAGTAACACCAAATGTTACCGAAACCGGCGACACAGTAAGCACTGTTGATACTGTAACATATGGCGAAACCACAGTATCTACCGCCTACGTAGACAATACCACGACCGAACTCGACTCTAGTGGAAATACTGTAACTGAAGTTTGGCGTACATACACCGATACCTCAACTACACCAGTAACAACCACTACAGTCGCAACCACTACTCGCACTACGTACTATACCGATGGATCTAGCGTTAGCGAGGTTATTGATACAACCACCACAGAGGACACCGTAAACAATGTTTCTACTACTACCCGCGAACCCGAACGCATTAGCCGAACTGTTACTGCTAATCTCGTTAGCAGCGAAGTAATCTCCACAGATGTAACTGCTACTAGCACAGGCACAACCGTTAGCGAAACTGTATCTGAGGATGATACTCGTACTAGCCTAGATGCAAACGGTAGCACGGTTACTGAGGTATATCGTGTTTATACAACAACGAATACAACTCCAGTAACCACAACTGTTACTACCACACAAACACGTGTTGATACCTATACCGACGGTACTGTTCGTGAAACTGTTGTTGATGTAAGCGAATCGTCTACGATTACTAACACAGTTACTACAGATACTTCTGAAGAACTAGTATCTCGTACTGTTACACCAAATGTAGCAAGTACAAGCGACTCAGACGCAACTACGGTAGCAACTACAGTTAGCGAACCAGTATTAGCTAAAACTATTATCAACACCGACACACGCGACGACGGTGTTTGGACGTTCTACTATTACTTTTGGAACACTACGACTACAGTAACTACTACGGTGGTTACAACTCGCACAACCAACTGGACCGATGGTACTACAACCACCGAAGTAATCAATACCGCCGAAACCGTCAACGATTCTGTTGCAGAAACTATTACCACACAGATTGTATCTCCCGAAGCTACACCTGTTGCACCAACTGCACCAGACACCGGATCGGGTACTGTAATTGTTGAACAACCCGGCGCACCTACCCTGGACTATGACCCGGAAACATATAACTATGTTTCCTACTATGGTAGCGACCACGTTGGTACTCCCACAGAAGTTGACAGTCATGATCCAGCAGATTTTGCAACCGCAGAAGCAGATAACGGTGCTGTGCTTGATGTAAATGCAAACTATGCATACGCACGCGGCTGGACTGGGCTAGGCTCAACAGTAATGATTATGGATACTGGTATCGACACTGATCATCCAGAGCTAGCAGATAAGATCAAGTACGAATGGGAACCAGGTTATGACACCGGCCTCGAAGATACTAATGGACACGGCACACACGTAGCAGGTATTGTTGCTGCTGCTAAAGACGGCACTGGCACACACGGTATTGCATATGATGCAGAACTTGCCATTGCACGTATCGGTGAACGTGTTCCATCAATGAGCTTTGCACGTCAAGCACTCAACTGGGCAAAGGACAAGCCAGACATTGTTGCTGCTAATTTAAGTGCAAACGTTGTATATTCTACAAGCTATAAAGATAGTATCACTGCACACGGTGATGGTATTTTTACCAGCAATCATGAAATTTACGGCGATGAAAACTATTATAACCTAGAAAATCCTCAAAATTGGGCAGATGCACTTAACGGTTCAGAAATTGTACTAACTGTTAGTGCAGGCAATACAAACTTGGGTTATGTGCAGAATCCAGCAACATTTGCTAGTGCAGTAGACGACAACGGAAACTTGCTACTCGATGGACGTATGCTGGTTGTTGGCAATTGGAATACCAGTGCCAACACAATCGAAGGTGCAAAGTCAGGTCATGTTTGTAAGGATTTTACAGAAGCAACCGCAACTTGTAATGATCCATATTTAACCAAGGATTTTTATATTCTTGCACCAGGCACACGCATTAACAGCACGTATCTCGATGGTTCGTACAAGACCATGTCGGGAACTAGTATGGCGGCTCCAGTAGTTGCTGGTGCAGTAGCTATTGTACACCAGCTGTGGCCTTACATGGAAGGCAAGAATATTGCACAACTTCTGTTGCAAACTGCTAACAAGAATATCACAGGCTACAACGAAAACACACACGGACAGGGTTTGCTAGATTTGGATCAAGCAACACGACCGGTAGGCGATCTTGGTATTAGCCTAACTGGACGCAATG
>Ga0208019_1000498_pt1 | contig 21153 bp, 29 predicted proteins | sample CB_VirMetaG_5_FD_184540 | JGI IMG/M metagenome (GOLD analysis project Ga0208019, IMG submission 184540) | Freshwater to marine saline gradient viral communities from Chesapeake Bay - CB_1508_1D Viral MetaG (SPAdes) (version 4) | ecosystem: Environmental > Aquatic > Marine > Coastal | place: USA...
TGCGTCTGACGCCGTCAGGTCTGCCAGATTTTTCATCTGGTATTGCTCAAGGTTGCGCTTAAACTTTATGCCCAACTCATCGAACAACATGCCCGCGATTTGTCGCTCAAACGCTGCACCCTTGGCATGTCCACCTCCGGCACGCATCACACCCGCCCCGCCTGATGATCCATCGTTGTCTGGATGTGGCGCTGGCGGATATTGCTCTCTAACTGCTTGACCAGCAACTCATCGGCAAGCGACGACTGACTGCGGTGAGCCGACACATCTAGCTCGGCTTTTAGCATTTCGATGGTCGAGGCTCTGAGCCTCAATAAAACTGGTTTAATCTCTGACATTTATATCACCCTAAAAATATGTTGCTATCGCTATTGACATATATTGATAGCAAGTCCATATTCATAAGGTAAGAGGGACAAAACAGGGAAATCAAGGGAGATTACCAAATGGAAAAGCAAATTAACGAATTGATTGAAGCTATCAAAGCAGACTATGCCCGGTTTGGCGGCGACTATGAGCGTTTTGCTGCTGGCTTGTCTTTTAAGGTCGGCAAAAAATACATCAAAATTCTCAGCAACCATTCTGCTTGGGGCTTTATCGTCAAGGGTGATGATGATGCAATGTTCAAAAAGGGCGATATCTTAATGGCTGCAAGCTGGGCAACCCCAGCCCGCAACCACCCTCGGGGGAACATTATCGAGGGCGGGTACAAGGTTCAATGGACTGGCCCACTTTATATGTCAAGAAAGGCGGCGGCTTAACAGCCCCGCCCGAAAGGGAGATCAGCATGAAACAGATCAGATCAGATAGGGTCAAACTCTGGTACGTCGTGAGCAATCCGTTTACGCGTCCAGTTGTAACTGGTCCAATTTTCGACAGGTACGACGCAATCGCGTTGGCTTGTAAACGCACCGACAACAAGAGCCTCATCACGCACATATCGCGTGGCGAATCTTGGGTTGGCGGTGAGGTTGTGTGTAGCGCGTATCGGCTACACGTTAACGGATGGACGGCGTTGGCGCCTAAGACGCCTGACGCGCGTTTAAAGACACCATCAAAATATGGGAGAGCGACATGATTAAAGACACAATTTGTATGCTGTTGCTAATGGCATTTGGCTTGGCTTTTTTCACTAACATTGTCAGCTCAGAGCTAAACTTTTGGGCGCTGATGGCTCGCTTTGGGGGTGCAGGATGATTGTTTATCTTGCGACCAATACGGTCAACGGCATGCAGTATGTTGGGCTGACTACGATGTGCCTTGGGCGCAGAAAAACTTACCATTTTGATGCGTCTAAAAAGGGTAGGGGCGGAGAAAACACTATTGCCTTCGCAATCAGGGAATATGGCAAACAAAGCTTTTTGTTTGAAAAAATAGACACTGCAAAGACCGTTGGTGAATTGCAAAAGAAAGAATGTTTTTGGATTGAAAAATTAAACACTATGTCACCAAACGGCTACAATGTCAGGGGCGGTGGAACGTTAGGCATGTGCAAGTGGAGCATGCAGCCTATTGAGGCTTTTGGCGTGAAGTATCCGTCTATAAAATCTTTTTATGAGGCCTTTCCTAATGTGTCTTATCCCACGTTATCAAGAAGGATAAAAAATGGATGGCCTCCAGAAGATGCCTGCACAAAGCCATTGCAAAGAATGAAAACTGGCAAAAAATATCCGCAGCTTTTAAGTGTCGCAAAGAAAACAGGTATAAATTATTCGACGCTTGCAAGTCGATATGAAAGAGGGAAAAGAGGTAAGGAGCTAACCTTGCCTTTGGTCAACGCCGCCAAAAAAATTGAGATAAACGGCGTTGTTTTTTCTTCTTATCGTGAAGCCGGAAGGTTTCATAATATTCACCATAGTTCATTCGCTTGAAAGCAAGGGAGACTAACTAATGGACTTTTCTAAACACCTTAAAATCATCAAAGATATGGATGAAAAAATTATGAACGGTGAGCGTTTGAGCGATGACTTAATTCAAACGCTGACTGCGTTGCGTGACGCGGTGGCTCAGTCTGAGGCGCATAGCCGGAAGATGGCTGACCGCGTCAACGCAATAAAAATGCAGGCTGACACTTGGCGGTGGGCTAAGAACAAGCTGTCTGAACATCTGGAGACACAAAAAGGCGTTCTCGAATTAGTTTCGAGCAATTACAAGCAAGACATGAAGATTGCAAATCGCCGCATTGGCATCTGGAGATCAAAAGTTCAACGTATGAAAGCAAAGGGAGCAAAATAATGCCATTAATTATCAAACCAGCATCGTATAATCTTTACGTCATCGAAGGTGTCGAAGACGATGTGCCGTTTACCATCTGGAAGAACGCGAAGACCAACAGGTGGACACATCCTTTGGCAAACAAGCGTGGTCGGGGCGCGTCTTTCAAGACGGTCAAAGAGGCGCAAAACCACGCCTTTGAGTGCATAAAAAAGCGCGGGATGATTAAACCTGACGGAGCCGCAAAGAGGCATAACGGTGTGATAGCCCTCACAGAGGCTCAGGGAAACCTGTTCAAATTCATTAAGGGCAAGAAGATTTGGCCGCTTAACTTTTTAAGTCGCCGGTTTCGCGGTGAAGAATATCACATCCGGCAGCAAATCGGTCAAATCAACAAGCATTACCACGTCCAAAAACACACTTGTGGATATCGCGTAATGACAGAAAATGAAGTGAGGAGATCAACCAATGGTAGGTAAAAAAACACCCGACGACATTGTGACAGGATCAAGGCTGGCAATGTTGCTTAACGCGTCGCCATACGGCACGCCAAACGACTTGCTGGCTGAGGCACTAGCCTCAATCGAAGGCAAGCCAAACCCAAATCCATTCAACGGCAACGAAGCCTGTGACTGGGGTGACGCCTTGGAGGGTGTCATCCTCACCACCGCCGCTGAACGGCTCAACCTGACTGACCTGAAGCTGGAACACGACGCCGTCTTTCACGACACGCTACCATTCGCCGTGTCGCTTGACGGCACGGCTGACGGTGGTCTGGGGCATGAAGTCACCACCGATCCAGCCAAAGGCATCTACTGCGTTGACGGCCCTGTCTGGGTTGACGGCGTGGGCGTCTTGGAGAGCAAGCTGACCAGCAGCAAGCCAGAAGACCGCCCAGCGCCTCACAGGGGGCCGCTGCAACTCCAAGGGCAATTGATGGCCACCAAACTAACTTGGGGCGCCGTGTGCGTCCTATATGGCGGTATAGAGCTACGCGTCTTCTTGTATCAGGCCAACGCTGCCACACAGTCGCGCATCACGGATGAGATTGAGGAGTTTGAGCGCCGCAAGTTTGACGTTGACTGGTATCCGATCCAGTCCAGCGCTGACGGCAATACCGCCTACCCGCGTGTCGATGACGGTGCGCCGCCAATCACGCTTGAGGGCGAAGACAACGACTGGCTGGCGCAATTGGTCAACGCCAAGGACGCCAAGCGCGCCGCCGAGGCCGACATTGATGAGGCTGAGGCTATGCTAAAAGAGCGTCTGGGAAGTCACGAACAAGCCACCGGCATTGTTGGCAACCGCGCCTATTACGTTAAGTGGCCTATGCGTAACTTCAAGGCGCAACCGGCAAAGACGACACCGGCCAAGCCTGCACGGATTGCACGCCAAGGCACGTTAACGATAAAGGAGGCAAAAGATGATTGACGTGCCGCTGACAAAGGCTCAGGCGGAGCTGCGGATTCTGATTGACCGCATGACCCGCCGTTACGGCTACACGCCGACCATCAGTGAGCTGTCACAAAAGACCGGCAAGAGCTTTAGCCAAATACACCGGCTGATGACTGGACTGGTCGAGCGTGGCGCGGCTGAGAAGGTGGCCGGTAAAGCCAGAGCGTTTAAATTATTATAGGAGGATAACATGCAGACAGAACACCTTAAACCCAACGACCTAGTCAGCGTGACTAGCCCAAAGGGCAGGCTGGTGACAGCCCTAGTCAGGCGGGTCGAGCGCATTGACGATGAAAGCTACAACGTAGTCTTTGAGGATATGCAAACCGCCGACAGGTTTGACTATCAATATCTATACAAGTGAGGTAAGGGGGCGTTTGCCCCCTTATTTCGTTAGACCCTTCATCTTTTCAAATGACCTCATGCCGCCAAGACCCAACATGCCCATCAAGACGGTCAACAGGCTCGACATATCAAATTGAGGTAGTTCAGGCAAAGCCACACCGGCATAGGCGCTGGCAAAGATCACAAATGGCGCAAGCACGAAGTGCCAGCACAGTGCGACGCCGCAAGTCCAGCCAACAAACGGACGCCACCCGGCCACGAAGATTGACCTGTGAGACGCCTCAGCCTTGTTTATCTCTAGTTGCCCCTTAGCCAGCTCTTGCGCGTGCCTGTCGGCCATTGTGGCCAGTTCATGCGCCAGTTTGTTCTTCTGGTCTTTGTCTTCAATAAATTTGTCCAGCAGGCCAGTCACTGGCGCGATAAGTGCCTCAATCATTTACTTCCCCTCGTGGCTCATCCAGATTCCAAACGCGCCTGTGGCGGCACCGACGATAGTGCTGACAAATGCCGTCTGTTGTGTCGTTGCTGATGCACCAAGCGACATAAACCAATCGCAAACATTCCAAGCCATTATGGTAAACGCCAGCATCATAAATCGCGGTATAATTTTATATTCGGTAATCGCCTTAGCCATCTGCCAGCGCCCTAAACCTTGCGGTCAAACGCTTGGCGCGATTAGGCACCTGATCGAACCAGCGGCTGTCCTCAGCCTCTGCGGCGACCGTCAGCCACGCCTTGGGGTCTTCCATAGCCTCAGCCACGGCAGCCCACATCTTCTTGAATTTTGAGTGGCGGGGGTAGCCGAGGTTGAAGCACTGGTTGCACAACGCTAACGCTCCGTCTGGGTAGCGCAGGTCAAGCTCGTTAAAATCAACGCCGACGTTGTCACACAATCGGCGGCAATCCTCAATCGTCACGGCAATGTCCAGATTAAACGCCTTACGGACACGGTCTTCTGACACCTCAGTGCCGACCGGCAGGCCATATTCTGGGTCATGCTCTTTAATTAAATGACCGATTCCGAAGGTCGGGAGTTGGAGATGATCTAAATATATCTCAAACTTACAGCCCTCATCTTCGGCCAGTTCCTCTCGCAGTGCGTCTTTATTCATCGCCTCATCTCCCGCGCAATCTCGACAGCCCTGACAAAACTTTCTGATTCAGCCTCCTGAGTAAACGCGCTGACCGGGAGCCGTTTTGTGAACTGCCTGATTTGCGAGATGTGGTAAAAAAGGCATGAACGCTGTTGAGCTGCACAAAGCACCAAGATGTCATAATCACAATGCTCCTTTGTATTGTTCGGCAGCGTCTTGTGGCTGCCAGACGTAAGTTGAAAATGGTAACCCGGAGTTCTGCTGCCTTTATCCGAGCGCAGGCTCGAAGTTTTAATTTGGCAGAGATATACTTGGTTGTCAGTCTTTGAAATAACGACGCCATCAATTTTGTCCTGTTGTGCCGGTGCGTAAGCCCAGCCTCTTTGTGATAACACTGCGGCTGCCGCTAAAAATTCACCAATCAATCCGGTTGTTGTTGCACTCAATTTTTAGACGCCAGCCATATAACCCAAAAGAATATACCGAAAGATACAATACCCAACAGACCAATCGCAATAGCCTCTAGGATTTTCTGTCTGGCCTCCTGCTGCTTGTAAATAGCCTCTTGGCGCTCTTTGCGGATGCGGCCTTCTAGCTGGATCAGGTCAGCCCAAGCCTGATGGCCATAAGTGATTTGCAGATATTGCTTTAGTTCGGCGCGTTGCGCTTCCATTTTTTTCTTGGCGGCATATACCTGCAATGCTTCGCTTTGAACAGCGTCAGCGCCTTTCAACTTTTTAAATAGCGGCGGGTTTTTAACCTGCTTTTCAGCTTGGTCTATGTCAGACGCGGCCTTCATCCAGCGCGACACGTCACCAATGCAACTTTCTAAATCGCGGCCAGCATTAACCATTTGCTTGATCGTGTTGAAAGCTGCCGTTGCCATCGAGATTGCTGCGCCTATGGTGATCGGGTCTATGACAACATCCCTTTCCCAAGTGGTTTACACTTCCATTTAACCGGCCTTAATCCGTGAGCCATTTCGCCAATGTCTCGTGCCATTTCCATAGCTCGTTCTCGGCAGGCTTCTTTTGTAGAGTAGATCGGCCCGCGAGTGTCCTCAAATTCGATGCACTCAGAGGGCGCGGCTATCGCGCAAGCTAGGACAAGTGCTTTAAACACGACCCTGTATCTTTTTGATTATGGCCTTGATGCTGTCCGTCTCGTAGATACGAATCAACACCCAAATCCCGGTGAACAAAGCCACAAAATCCGGCACCATCGACATCCACGCAGCAAACGTGCCGGTGCCAGCCGCAACGTCCAGAATGACTTTGTTTTCTTCGTTCATAGTTTTACTCCGGCTTAAACGGCTGTAGAGCCAGCCATATCATCCTGAGCCATTACCCAGCTATAACACTTGTCCAAGAAAGCATCGCCACTTGCTGCGTTAATGTCGTCTAGACTTGCGTTGTAGCGTTTAAAGTCTACCTCACGAGTGTCATCCGTTGGTGATGACGTTGCGTAAGCCGACAGGTCAATCATAACTTGAAACTTTGGGTCAGACCCACGCTGGCGAGAGATTGCCGCAGTTACAATTCTGTAATAGGCGCCCTCGAAAGCGATGCCGTATTGTGATGCACTTTCTGCGATATTGTTTCTAATAGCCATTTTCTATTCCTTTTTAAGCGTATGTGACCTCTGTGGTTCTGATATTAGCCACGGTTCTGATATTGTGTGCAGCTTCGCCGGTGAACGTGATAGCCAGTGCATTATTCGTGTTGTCGGCTGTTAGCGTTAGACCCCAGCTAGATTGATTGTCGATCACTGTGATTGCGCTGTTAGCCACAGTCGTCGTGCCACCATCATTGACCAGCAACCCCTCAATGCGCCAAGACGCATAAGACTGTGCGCCATTTTGCATTGCAACTATAGTACCGTCAAATGTAATACAAGTGTCTGACGCAGCTACGATTTGGTTATCCGCAGCGGCGGTCGTATTGTTTGTTGTAAGTACGGTAGCTGTTGCATCTGTGGTGTCAGCCCTAAGAATAAACTGACCACCTTGTGCATCACCGTCAGTTGCAAACTTTCCAGCAGAATAAACAAACTTACCAATTTGTTCAGATGTGGCACTCGCCCCTAATGCCACAGAATTTAACTGTGATGCCCTTGCACTATCACCAATTGCAATTGCATTTTGTGCAAAGGCTCCGTGACTATTATTATTATTGGTAGAGCCAATCATAGCAGCAAAACTATTTTCACCTGTGGCATTGGAACCCATAAGTGACAAGGCACCTACACCAGTAGTTTGGGTTCTCTGATTTCCACTGCTACTATAGCCAATACTTACCGAATAATTAGATGTAGCGTATTGCCCGCCGTTAATGTTTATGGCTCTTTCACCGCCTACATTTGAAAGTCGCCCCATACCGATTCCATATCGGCCAGTTACATCTACATCACCAATTGCAATACCATAATCGTATGCTGTGACTGTGGCTTGAGCGCCAATAGCAATGTTACCACTATTACCGGCTGCTTTTGCAAGACCCCCTATTGCAATGCCACTATTACCAGTCGCACCATAGCTTGCGGTATTATTGTTTATATTTGACGCAAAGCTGCTTGAGCCAGATGCAAGTGAATTACCTATTGCAGTGGCAATATTTCCAGTTGCCTGTGCGCTTTTACCTAATGCTATTGTTGAGCCGTTTGTAGAGTCAGTGTCAGTCCCTATTGCAAGGGAATCAGTACCACTTGCAACGGCAGTATTACCAATAGCTATTGCATTGGTGCCGCTGGCGGTTGGGTCAGTAGCACTTACTGGGTTTTCAGCAAAAAGAGTTGGGACGGCGTTTGCACCGACCTTTCTTCCAAAATAGGTAGTCCCGCCATCCTGTGTATAGAATCTAAGCACCAAATCCGACCCGACAGCGGGTGAGGTTGGCACTGATGCGTCTAGCCATTCAATAGATGCTGGATAAGAAAATGAATAAACAGTCTCTGTGCCTGTTGAAAATTGGTAAATGTTGTCAGTGCTAATACTTGAAGCATACATTTTTGCTCCAGAATTACCAAATGTTAGGCCACCCACTGACCCGCCAGTTGTTGTTCCAACGTTAAATGAAACATTGCTGTAGCTAATCGTTGAAATATTATAAGCAGTGCTTAGAGTAAACCCATAAACAAGCCCATTGCCATAATTGTAAACAAATAATTTTGTCCCGTCTTCACTGAAATGAAAATCGCTTGGGCTAGTCAGGGCCGCCACTGCGCCAGACAAACTAAATGACCTAGTAAAGCTAGCGCTAGATAAATCAAAGTTTGTGCTTAAACTATATTGATGCACACTGTCAGACGAAAAGCCGGTAATATAAAGTTCTGAACCATCTGCTTTAAGAAACACATCTGCCGGACTCGTCTCTTTAGCACTCACATCTAAGGCTTGAGAATATGAAGCCGTGCTTAAATCCCAAGCGGTCGAAAGCGTGTATTTCAAAACGCTGTCATTGTCCATTTCAGACACAAACATTTTAGTTCCATCAGAGCTAAAATATACGCCACTGGGCGTGGATGTCTCAGACCAAACATATTTTACACCCGCCGAGCTTGCTGTCGATAAATCGTAAGGGGTTGCAAGTGTCCACCCGCTTATTCGGCGGTCAGGAAGACTAGCTTCAGCAACAAAAAGTTTCGTTCCATCAGCACTTATAAATAATCCCTCTGGGCGGGAAGCGCCAGAAGCTAAGGAAACACTATCATACGCTGCGCTAGATAAATCGTAACCGTTTATAAGACTAGCGCCTGTCAGCTTTACAGTCATCTCATAGGGAGTTCCTGAAGCCGGAGGATTATTAAAAGCTAACGTAGTGTTAGCCGTAGGAGTGTGAGAAAAGAAATTGCCAGTGGATAAATTTAATGCTGCATTTCCTGTTATTGTGCCTAGAGAGTCACTACTGCCAGACGCAGCCTCAATCCAATCATAGTCCGAGCCAGTCCAGCTAAGAATTTCACTCGCTGATGCGGTTGATGTGTTTAGATGCGTGTCAACACTGCTGTCGCTGTAGGCCGTTGCGCCTGTGGCAATGCCGTCCAGCTTAGCACCATCTGCCGCTACATCTCTGCCGTCGATGGTTGAGGTGGTGGTTAACGCACCAGTCAGAGACAAGCTGTCGGCAGCAGGGCTTTCAAGAGATACCGCGCCGGTAGACACATCTTTTAAGTCAGCCATAACGCCCCTGATGGCGTCATTAATGCCAGCCGGAGAGCAACCCTCGGAAATGTCAGCGCCGTCAACCGTAGTGTTTGAGGCGGCTGTTGCGGAATAATCTCTTATCGTGTTTGCCATTTGTTTTTACCTATGATGGTTGCGTTATGCTAAGGCTAAAAAAAGTTCCAAGCATTATGGATGAGGCTTTGCTAAAGGATGAGGGTATCTTTAACCTAAACCCGTACCACTTATATCCCGCCGTTCTTGCAGCAGCTGTGTTATCTGTAACAAAAGATATAATTCCCGTGTTATTGCTACCGCCAGTATAAGTAATTGAATTAATCAAGCCATCGGCATCCCAGACAATAGAATAGCTTCTGCCCCCACCAGTGCTGCCACTTGATCCAGCGTCCCAACGCGCCACAATGTTCGTTGTTGTGGAATCAGATGTGCCGCCGTACAAAAGAACGTGTTCAGAGTTTGCGGCAACATCCTCGTTTTGCTGAATAGTAATTGACGCGCTGGTAATAAATCCTGTCCCCGCGTGGAACACAGGCTGATACGCAATTTGGTTTGCACTGCCACCAATAGCAAAAGGTGTCGCCGTGCTACTAATGGTGGTGAGGCCCACGCCGCCTGATGGGTTTAAATAACCAAGGTTTATTGAAATATTTCTAGTCTGAGTACCTGCACTACCGCGATAATTGCTGAGGCTAACTGCTCCGCTGGAAGGCACATTAACATTAACTGCGTTGTTTGCCACAAGGCTACCGCCGCTGTAAAACTCAGACATAGAGTTAGGCGCACTGTCGCCAAACTCAGTGGCGAGATCGCCTATTGATATAGCTCCAGACGCTTGCAAGGCCATTAGATTGTTCCATAAGCTGTTACGTTGTTTGCGGAAGTTATCGCACCATCAGAAGCTATCTTAGCCACCGCTGTACCATCGTAAGAAAACACTAAGTTATTGCTAGCAAGGGTTAAAGCAACGTCATTTGCAATCGTAATAGCTGTGTCCAAGACAAGTTCTGTTTGTGAGGTTACCGTAGCAACCTTAACACTACCGGAAATACCTGTCCCTGTTACGCTCATACCTACAACAATTGTCCCGCTGTTGTTATCAACAACAAGGGCTGTTGATGATGTAACCGCACCGTTTACAATAGCGGTAGCACTGTTGCTAACCATAGATATATTCCAGTCACCGAAATCAGCCTGCGTAGCCCAAGATAGCACACCTGACCCATCAGTTACTAAAGCCTGACCAACAGAGCCTGCACCGTCAGGCAGGGTTAGCGTGGTGGTTGTAGTGACCTCTGTAGGCGCTTGGAGCTTGATAGAGGCGCTTGCGTCATCATCTTGCAGGTTTAGTACGTCAATGCCGCTAGTGCCGTCTGAGAAGTCCTTGAGGTGCGCCATCATTTCCCGGCCCATATTATTCAAGTCAGATGGAACCATCACACCTTCCGACAGGTTTATGCCGTCAATGTCGGTGTTAGAGGCAGCGGTTGCGCTGTACTCTGATATTTTAGTCTTTGCCATTATCTTCTCCTAAAGGGCGACTACCCATTTATAGCATAAATCTAGCGCACGCGCACCGCACGGCCATCAGATGTCTTGGCAAAGGTGACAGGGTTACCCTGCCGATCCGTCACAGTCTCATAGCCGACAATGTTGCCGCCAGCTTGGGCGGAGCTGATGAATGAAGGTGCTTGCTGAGATAATAGGCCACCCGCTGCTGGTGAGCGCATAGCTTTTCCAACAGGTGGCAATCCCTTGCGTAAGGCCGCTTGGCCGAGAGGCGTGTAAAGAGAAGCACCAAAAGCGCCACCTATAGCGCTTGTAAGGGGAAAGCCAAATTGCCCGCCGGTAAGTCCTGACAACAGCGCTGTACTTGCAATGCCCCTTGTGGCCGTTCCGCTGTCTGGCAACTTTGGCCCCAGAACATCTCTACCGGCTCTGCCGAACTGCTGCATAGCAGCCTCGCCGCGAGCAAGTTTTGTGCCTTCTCTGCGACCCTCGCGCGTGATTGCCCGCTGCAATTGAGCTGGGCTAAACACACCCTCAGTCGCCTCAGCAGCTATTGTCGCTGTTTTGATTGGAACAATTCTGCTATATGCAGCGTCAATACTTTTTAGCTGAGAGGCGGCATCAGGCATTTTTTTAGCCAAAGCGTCAGTAATGTCAGACACAACTTCATTCAGCGCCTCTCCCAGATTTTTTTTATACTTATCTTGAGAGATTATAAAGTCATACCCCTCTTTCCTGATAGCTGACTGAGCTGCCTTAAAGTCTTGCCCTGTTAACTTGCCATCCTTTACCCTTGGCTTTAGCTCGCGGTTCAAGATATTTTTTAACTCTTTTAGCTCTGTCGGCTGCAATCCGGCTCCAAATTTTTTAACCAGTCCGTCCACAGTCTGGGAATACGGCACGCCAGAAAATCCAAGCGCTTTTTGGTAGGCGTTGCCTATCTGATCTATGGCGGCAGAAAACGCCTCACTGCCCTTCAGGCTCATTGGGATTTGCACACCCATAGGCTTTAGCGCTTCGTTTATTGAGGCTGGCCCAAATTTTTCGACAGCTCTGGTTTGAGCCGTTCTTATTGTGTCGCCAACTAAAGGCACGCTGGAAATGGCCTCCTCAAATCTTTTTGCGCCGCCTCCTATTGATTGTCCAATAGTTAGGGGGATGCCCTTAGACATTAAGTCTTTAGCCCTCTCGCTAACCACTGGTGCCACCTTAGCCAAGCCAGCCCCAAGCATGCCTCCGCCACCCGCGCTAACCGGCACGTCAGACACTTCTTCTGCTGCACCCGCGCCGTAAAGCGCCCCACCTGCACCGGCTTGCTTCATCGCGCCTTTTATTCCAAGGCGAGTAAGTAACCCCGCCAGCCCAACGCCAGACGGAACGCTGGCAACTATCTCTGTGCCGTAAGCCTCAACAGGAAAGTCAGACCGAAACTTCTCTAAACCAGCGCGGATTTTGTCACGCTTCTGCTTGTATGTTTCCTCGCCAACCAAACTGCGGAAAAACGCCTCAAGTTCGTCAGCGGTTCCAAATGAAATACCCTGAGCCGCAGACCGGCCAAGGCCAGCAAAGTATTCTGGCGTGAAGCGTTCAGCGTCGGGGGCTTCAGGCGCTGCGTCTCCAGCGCCTATCATTCTGTATCCTTGAGCCATTACTCAGTAACCCCCAAATTTCCGTTTAGCACAAAATATTCTCCAGCGGGCAGGTTTAATATTTCTTGCTCTGAGTACACAACATGAGGGAACCTTTCCGAACCTACCTTAGGCGCTAAAGATTTTGGTATAATATTTTTATCATTTAACCCAAAAGCCTTGGCTTGGCCTGAAATTGTCTCCTCAGCTCTAATCTGGCTCTCTACAAAAGGCTGGAACGTTTCTAAAGCTGTTTGGTAAAAGTCTTTTCTTACTTGATCTGGGAGCTTTTCGTCCTCGCCTCGCAGAAGCCTATTGTATCTAACCCCAAGAGACTTAATCAGCGGACCAGCGTTCGCTGCGGCCTCATACTCCTGCCCCCGAACCACACTTTCTGGGTCAAGTGACTTCATAAAGTTAAATATCATAGCAATGTCGGTTGAGCCGCTTGGTCTTCTTGACAACGCGTTTGCTGAGATTTTTTCAAATGCAAGCATTGCTTCTTTGAATGGCTTTGATTCAGCGCGGAACTGTTTAGCAAACTCTATCTCTCTATCGGTAATTTTTTCAGAAGCAGCTTTTGCAGCTTTCCCAGAAGCGCCCTCAACCTCAAGCTTTTTCAGCCGCAGCATCTCAGCGTCATATACAGCTTTTTGCTCATCAAGGCGCTTCTGCCTTTGCGCTGCTGCCAAAGATGCCGCTAGTTTTGTTTGACGATCCTCAGCGGCTGTAAATGCCTTCGTCCCGGCAGTACCCATACGCCCCAGAACCTGACCGAGCGAAACCGGACGGTCTTGCCATCCAGACGCCTCAAAGCCTTCGGCGGCAGCGCCTAGCATGCCTTGCGTGCGTGGCTGCATTAGCTTCTGGCCAAATGTCATCTCAGGCGCAGGCTGGCCAGCCGCTGCGGTTGCAGGGGTAGGCAGGGCGACCTGACCGGCCTTTGGCGTAAGGCGTGAAGCCTGAGCGTTTTTTAAAACCTGCTGCATTAGAGGCGATAGCTTAGATGTGGTCGGCATAGCCCCCGGCGCCGTTGGTTGGTTCAAAGCCATTGGCGCTGGCACTAGCCCGCGAGCGCTTTGGACTTGATGTGGCCGCATAATATTTGCCTGTGGCATAAGCGGCCTACCTTGAAGAAGCCTGCTGAATCTGTCGTAAACGCTCATCTAAACCCCCTAACCTAATCCGCCAAAGCCGCCGAGCAAAGCACCAGTCATTGGGTCAAAGCCAGTCATGCCAGCCAACTCCGCACCACCTAATGCGCCGCTAAGGACGTTGCCTGCGGTATTACGGAATACTGGCGTAGTGCTTGTTCCGCCAACAGTGCCACCCTGAACGGCAGCCATATAGTTAGCCAGAGCCGTCAAGGGCGCGTTTTGCTCAAAATCGTATCTGTCAATGTCAGCTTGCAACTCAGCCATAGACTGAGCCTCACGCGCTCCGCCGACACCGGCAAGGGTATTGAGATCAGCGAAGCCAAACTCACGCGCCGCCGGAGCCTGAGCAATGGCCGCTTGCTGCGCGTCGTAAGCCATCGGCGCAAGTGCAGCGCCTAAAGCGCCTTGCTCATAACCAGAGCCATAACGGCCAGCCTTAGAGGCTCTTGCCTCCATTTGCTCAACAACAGGGCGGAACGCGGCGCTCATTAAAGGGTTAGTACCCATCAAGTTTTGCATTACGACATCTTGCGTCGCACCAATAAACGGCGATCCGTCTAACGCCATCTGGCGGGTTCCAGACAAAGCCATTTCGGATTCAGGCGAAAAGCCAATGGTCGTGGAGCCGGGGTAATATGTGGGCTGGTTTCCGTATAGGTTTTTGGCCTCAGATAAACCAAACTCTAAAAACGGTTGGGCGTAAGCTGGTGCCGCCGTCGTCTGCGTGATTTGTCTGGTGTCTCCACCGCCGCCTTTACTCATCTCTCAAATCCTTTGTCAAAACCACCGACGTTGCGGTGTAATCTTTCAGTTGTCTCTGCCAGCCCTTACGGCCATTAATCTCCATCGCGTCACAGCCCTGAGCCTTAGCCCAAACTGCAATAGACTTCTCAGCCTCGACCAGCTCATCTAAATTACCGCCTGCAAGCCAGATTCGGCACACGGAGAGGCTAGGGTAGTCAACAACTTCGGTTATAATACACGACTTTTCCAACGGATGTAACTGTGCCTCACCAACCGCGCAGGCTTGGTAAACATCGTCGATTGAGTGCGTGCCGCCGGAGTATTCGAGGGCATCCGCAATATACTTGCGGTTTCTCTCAAACTTTTCTTTCAGCTTGTCTTCAGCCGATAATAAGGTAGGCGAAGTCAGCGGTGTGTCCTTGATTATCGTGTCCGATGACCATTGTGCCATTGGTGCTTGTTCCCTTTACATATGGATTGTGGTGCCAAGGGTCGTGATTGACACCAGTAAAAAATACTAGGCTTTCCGTGCTATATCTAGGCTCAGATACGGTTGTCTCAGTAGAGTTTGCGCCAAGCGTGACATACCCAACACTGTTTAAGCCGCCGTTTATCGTTCTATTAAGAACCTCGGAAATCTCGCGTGTCGTTGCCGTAATTGGGTTTAGCGTCCGAAAGTTTGCTTTGCGCTGCTCTACTGTCATCGCCTGCCAATGCCTCTAGCTTCAACGTCTAGGCCGATAACCTTACTCCAACCGTTTGACAAAACCAGCTTTGCCCTGTGATACCGACCCTGTGACCTCAAAGGCACAAACCCATCATCATTAGGTGCGGTTGCGCTGCCATAAGAATGAGTTGCTGATTGCGTGTCTCTTGTGCCAACAGCCACAGTTACATCTCCGTCTTCATAATAAGGATAAGCCCTAGTAACAATTGAGTGCTTGCCCATACTAAGTGGGGCTTCGCCAGTCTCAATTGTGCCTACAAGAGGTGCGCCGCTGAATGTGTAAATCTTGTCGCCGTAAGCGCCGCCAAAGAAATACTGACCGCCTTTAAAAACTCGGCTATCTAACTGGCTAGTCAAACCGTCTACTGTTGCAGACAAATTGTTTAGCCCCTCAACAGTGTACCCAGCAGAAAAAAGCGGAGCCAGCAGATCGGCCTCTATCTCAGCTAGAGACCACTTATTCAAAACATAGTTATACATAATAATTTTATCAGGCTGGCCTGATGGAGACTGCGTGCTTGTGTAGCTCCACATAGCCACTTCGTTTAGAGGGTCTACACTAGCTGTAAGCCTAAAGTCATAGTTACTGTCAAAGTCCTTGAGGAAAAATTCGTTCACGCGCTCCGAGCCAATCGGAGATGCTTTTTGTCCGTCAAATGCGTAGAACCCATCTGATGCCAAGAAAAATACAAGATTGCCGCTGTTGCAGACAGAACCGCTAAAAGCGCACCCGCGCTCAGACACAACCTTGTCAAACTGCCAGATTAGGGGCGGGCCTGTGTATGTGGCTCGATAGACAGCCCTCTCTGTCAGGATCGTGCAATATTCGCCGCCGACTAAACCAGTAATTGCACCTGAGTCTGGCAGGTCTTGAAAATCAGACTGATTTATGCCGGGTGTCCAGCTTGTGATGTCGTTAAATCCAGACCATTGGCAGCGGTATGGTATCCGACCTGCGCCAGTGTCCACGTTTGCCGTCCACACAAAGTCACGCACTACAGCAAGAAAATCAGACTTTGGCGCATTTGTCAGGTCTGCAAATACCGAGCTTGACCCCATTTGAAAAGATTGCAATGTCTCACCAATGCCGCCAGAGCAAATTGCGTAATCGCCAAACTGAACGAAACGCCACTTCTCGCTGTTGGTTAGCGTGTAACCACCAACCTTACTAATGTCATCTAAATTGTTTGTTGTGGCGTTGTGCAGGTAAAGTTTTGTCGCATCACCAGCGAACAACTTTGTGTTTGACGCAGTATCCTTTGCCGCAAATATGCCCTTGATCGTGCCGGTAGCAGCGTTTGAATAAGACACAAACTCGCTCATAGAATGATAACCCTTAGCCGCTGGTAGCACATTTGTTGCTACGGTCACGCCGGGGTTCATTATGTCAGCTTGGTCTGGTGTCCATTGACCTAGTTCTATCATTGCCTTGCCCAAACCTCATTGCCAGTTGGTACTGCGCCCCAAATCTCTGAACCAACAGCAACGTCAGTCCAAGTCTCTGAGCCAATAGCAGCATCAGTCCAAATTTCTGAACCAACAGCAACGTCAGCCCAGACTTCTGTTCCAGACGCTACATCAATCCAGTCTTCGCCGAGAACGTGGTTATCTGAAACCGTTGTTATTGACGTTGTTACATTTGCATTATAAACGAATATACCACTAGATACAGCCGTTGTGGAGGTGGATACTTGGCCTTGCCCAGACATAACAAACAACGCGTTTGCCGATGCTGATTCTGTGACGGCGATTAACGCAGAGCCTACAAGCCCCCTTGTGCGGTCAACAGAACTTAGCTGGGACACCGAAAGCGATACGTTACTAGTAACCTGTCTCAGAGGCTTCATAGCAGCCGTTGCTGCGGCAGCGCCAGTTATTGAGGCCGACATAAGTTCTATGCGATTGAAATTGGCATCAATAGAAGCAGAAACGTTTACGGCTGCGCCAAATAAGTAAACAGCTTCTGCCGCGCAGACAGTAGACAGGCTGACATTATTAGCGGCTGTTAACTCTCTTTCTCGGCCAACGGAACCAGAACCGAGAACAGATATCTGAGAATTAGCCGTAGGCTGGGCTACGCGAATAGCTCCTGATCCGACAGAGGCGGTGACGTTTGCAGAACCTAATAAAAGTTTTTTAAAATTGAAAGAGCAAGACGCTGACGCGCTTATATTTACAGCAGAAGCTGCGTTTAATTCGTATTTGGCTAACGCAGTAGAGCTAACGGAAATAGCTGCTATCGCATCAAACCGACCTTCAACGTGAGAGGCACAGACAACCGAAAGGTTGGCGCTGACAGCAGAGTCAAAGGCTTTTTTGCGTAGACAAACACCTGTGCCAGAAATCGCTATCTGTTCAGCCGCGTTAGTTTCTTTAACGCGGTTTACAGAACCTGAAGCGGCTGTCGCAACGCTGGCAGACCCAGAAAACTTTAATATACTATGAGGGCTTACCGCAACAGACAGGGCGGCATCAGCCGCACCAGCCATAACTAGATCAGACGTAGCGTTGGCAGATGTGGCAGCAGATATGTTTACCGAAGCTCGCACGAAGAATTCAGATATTTCGCCAGTAGCGGATAGCGATACTGATGCTGTAGCACTAGCAACAAGAACACATAAGCGGTCTAGTTTGTCTAGTTCTTCTAACGTGTAACCAAAAGTGGCAATATACTCTAGGCTGCCCCAAGTGCCTAATTGGTCTAAAGTTGGGTTGCACCAAGGCAACGACCCCAAGCTGTCTAAGCTGGCCGGAAGATCATCTAAACTGCCTGTTAACTGTTCAAGCGTTGGGATACTAGTAGACATTGGCTAACTAGGCTGCCGTAATGTCTAAGTCACCAGCAGCTATTTTTAGGATGTCGCCTGTGTCGATGAGCTTGGCGGCTGTAAAGGCACCGTGGATCAACAGGTTGCCACCAGAACTGGCGTCAAACAAACCAAAATGGCTTACCGTACCCCAGCTTGCCGTGGCAGCAGAAAACTCAACAGCACCACTATTGTCAGCCGTACCAGCTATTGCTGCATCGAAGGCTATAACCTTGCGAGTGTAACCGTTTCCGTTTAGCTCAGTGCCACTGGCGTCATCGCCAAATGAACCAGTAGACAGCCCAATATAGATTGCTGACGGCATTGTGTATGCGCCAGTGGCCAAAATATGATCTAAGATCTCGTTCTCTAGGTAGTCAGACATTGCACTCATAGTTTAAGTCCCCGCTGCTTGCGATTGGCGTTGATAAATACTGCTTATTTGTAAACTTCCGGTTCCGTAGTGAGAACGCTGCTCGTCAATTTTTATTTCCTGAAGGGCTTTTTCAAAGCGAGCCATATATTGAGCCGCCCTTGTCTCGTCAAGAAGATACGCATAAGCCTCTGCGAGAGACCCATATAAGTAAGCATCTGGAGACCGCGTCAAAATGTTGTTTGTTGTATTTGACGCAGACAAAGCCTGAATACTTCCAATGTAGACAATTTCTGCTTGATACCCTGAATCAGGTATTGGGCGAAACTTCATTTCAGCGCCGATAATGCTAAAGCCCTTTGGCTTGCCGTTTCCGGCTGATGCGTACTGCTCATCCAAAGCCACAGGGCTATAGTATTTTAAAACAGTAATCGGCGAGGTGTTTAACTTTACTTCCCTGACCTCACGCATATCGGTCGGCAGGGATATATATTCGTCACCCGCAGTCAGCGTAGCGGTTGACCGCTTTTCCTGACTGCGCGTCTCAAGCTCTCGGCTCATTCGCCCCTCGGCCAAAGCAATAAAGTCAGGTATCTGTCCGGTCAAGTCAGACCGAGCTAGAAAACTAGCTATGGATGCCTGCAAATCTGTGTAGGTCGCAATTGCCATTATACGTTTCCGCCGCCTGTCCTGAAGTCTCGGTTCTCGCTATTATTCAGCCAAGCCTTCCAGCCCTTTGGGTTTTGGGCAGGCGGGCCTAGCGTCTCTAGAAGGTGATTATACACGACATTTGGTATTTCCGCCACATGCTGTATATGACGTTGCGTGTTCACTGTAGCGTTGGCGCGATAGTCGTTGTTCATCTGCTTGTTAATTTTAATCAGGTCGTCGAACCGCTGGGTCGTCTCAATAATGTCAGTGCCATCAGATTGCTGATCCATAACCACCTCTTTGGCGGTGTGAGGGTCGGTGTATAAAACTCGTTTCATGTTTTCCCCTTATGAGATAGAGGGGGCAGTTGCCCGCCCCCTCAGTTTTACTATGAACCGTTCAAGTCCATAATCATTGCGTGTGCCTTAGCCGCGGTGGGTTTAAGGGACCATTCGCAGAGAAGGTGCGACGTTTTTGCATCGCCGTCCTGACTCAACTCCTGCTCAAGGAAGTTACGTCCGTTGAGTGTGCAGATTGACACAAAGTTTGGATCAATCAAGAACACCCGGTCGTTTCCAAGGAACCGAGACGGAACAGCTTGCACAGTACCGAAGTCGGTCAAGAAAACACTGGTAGACCCGACGTAGCTGACTTCCTTAGCGGCAGTCATGTTCACGTCGTTGCTGACCAAGTTGCCAGACGCTGACAGGTCTGAGAAGTTGGCACGGTTTGTGGCCGAGGCAATCATCAGCTCAGGTGAGCCGCCGTCTGTCCAAGCGTCCTGCATCCCATCTTCGATGAGGGCAAGTGTCAACGCCCGGTCAGTGCCGCCGGTTACTGTGTCAGTTCCTGTGCCAGCGCTGAAGGCACCGGATGCCCCGACTGAACCGTTGGTGATCCAGCAGGTCAGTGAAGCTGACTTGCGTGGGTCTGAACCAGAACGTGCAACGTCTGTGTCACCGATTGCTTTTTCGATGTCCCGGCGAAGCTCAAGTGCTTTTAACACCTTCTGGTAGTTGTGTTCCCGCTCACGCCCGGCGGAATCGACTGCATCCAAAGTCCCGGATGTAGCAAACACCTTCTTTGAGATTTGGTGGTAGTTACCAATCCGTGAAGTTGGTGTCGCCGCAGCAGTTGATGTTGTGGCGCCTTCGTTGTGGTAGTTAGTAGCAGACGCAGCGGTCAGCTCCTGAACTTGCCATTCGACGAAAATGCCGTTTGATGTCTCCTTCTTCACGTTAGAGAAGATTGGTGTTTCCGCAGGGTCGCCTTCTATCCCAGCCTTTCGGTGGGGGTGGACTATATCATCACTCCGAGTTGGAGTGCCGGACGCTCTAGCCTGTTATTAAGGGGGCTTTACCCCTCAGGTAGTCTCTGAACCTTCCGCCGGTGTACCGACGGCTTGGATGCTGATTGCCATAGCTTTCGCCTTAGGGTTCCAGCAGTTCATCCGGTTTAGACCGCACCTACCCTATCTAATGCGGTAAATGATGTCGGCGAGTTGCTCTTTCTCACCAACAGCGTTTTGGGTTGTAAAAACAGCCATTGTTTTGTTCCTTCGGGTTATCTACCCATCAAAAGTTGTACAGCAGCGTCAACGGTGCCAGCCTTTTCAAACTGTTCACGCGCCTTCCGCTTTGAACGATTAGCAACTTCGCGCTTGGTTGCCGGTTGCCCTGCCTTGGCCATCTTCGGTGCTTGGCGAGTGCGCTTTTTGGTTGTGGGTTTCTTTTCCATTAGATTGTCCCATTTCCACGCTTTGTACAAAAGCTCAATCGCGCGTGCATCTGACGCGGATGAGATTTCTTCCTCACTAAACCCGACACGCTTCTGTGCGTACTTAATGACTTCTTTGCGTTCAAACTCGCGGGTTTCGTCATTTTTCCACTCAGGTATGCGCTCAAGCATTTCGACACGTTGGTTTTGCAGGTGCTGTTTTAGGTTCTGCTCCTGCTCCTGTGCCTGCTGTTGGGCAATTCTCTGACGCTCTGCTGCAACTTGGTAGGCTTGCTTTTGTTGCTTGTCCCACTCTGTCTTGGCAAAGAAAATGTCGTCAGTCGAATAGCCCTCATTCTTCAAGGCTGACCAGTCAGGTTCCTCAGTGAGGTTTGTCTGCTGGAGTTGGGCTTGCAGTAACTCAAGTTGCTGCGCGTAAGCGTCTCGGAGCTGTTTTGTTTCGGCTGCCTCAGCAGCAAATGCCTTGCGTTGCTCGGCCAGTTCCATTGATCGCTTAGTAAATGCCTCCTGACGTTGATAACCCTTGAGGGCTTCT
>Ga0208019_1000502_pt1 | contig 21081 bp, 43 predicted proteins | sample CB_VirMetaG_5_FD_184540 | JGI IMG/M metagenome (GOLD analysis project Ga0208019, IMG submission 184540) | Freshwater to marine saline gradient viral communities from Chesapeake Bay - CB_1508_1D Viral MetaG (SPAdes) (version 4) | ecosystem: Environmental > Aquatic > Marine > Coastal | place: USA...
TAGTAATTTTACTAATCAAATTTTCAATAAACTCATCGGGTACACTAAACTCGCTGGCCATTTTTTTAATAATTTTAGTATTTTCTCTGGCGACAGAGGTAGCTTTCCTATCCCCTATCATCTTGCCCTTAGGCTGAGTGCCATGAAGAAGCAGCGCAAAGTCTCCTTCGCCAAAAATTGCTAAAAATTCGTTAACATCAATATTTAAGTTTTTCTCAATAGCTTCTTCTACATTGGATACAATAATCGCTTGTCTAAAAGTATCTTCAATTTCGGCATCGGCTGTACCGCCTCTAGATGGGATGAATCTAAAATTTTCTGGTAAAGGTAGTCTATTTTTTATATACGGAATCGATTTACTATAAAAATAAAAGACTATATCCCAACGTATCCTGGCAGCCTCAAGCCATCCATCAAAATACTGCTGACTAAAGAAATCACCAGAATCATGAATTCTAAGTATCCTAATCCCACGAACTTCTTTTTCATGATGCTTTAAACTTTTTAGAACTAAATCTCTTACCTCATCGGCAGAAAGTTTTTTTAATAGATCAAAATTTCTCCACCTAGCAGCTCTAACTGTTGGACGGGCTAACTCTATAGAAGATTGAAAACATCGAATATCTCCGTAATCTTCTATTGAGCCACCCTCTCTGGGTACTTTTGATTTACATATGGCTGCAAACGGACAACTATACCCAGCGGGCAAGGAAAAGCTTGTTGTTCCGAATGTTGATAATTTTGCATTTGCAGTGCCAAATGTAAGAACACAATCCTCTTTTTCATTAATTTGGTCTTTTACAGAAAATTGTTTTAAATGTGAAAAAGGATCAAATTCTTTTTTTGGCTCCTCTCCTATCTCATCCTCTACCTCATCCTCAACTTCCTCTACATTTTCAAAAAGATCTATTTGTTCCCGAATACCTTCCTCTATAATTTTAAAAATTGTTTCATCACCCAACATCCCTGCGCTGTTCTGATAAAAACACTTTACTTCTCGTAAAGTTGAGATTATATCAATTTTATCTTCTTGCTTAAGAACAAAATCTATAATGCCATTTTGCTCTAAAGATGGATATTTTATTTTTATTTTTTTTATCTGGGATTCTGTTAACCTTGTTTTGCCAGTGTAAGCATTCCAGTTCTGCAATATGTCTTTCATCAGATTTCCTCTTTACAGATTAAATAGTCTCTTTTTTGTCTCCTTGAGCTTCATTAATCTCTTTAAGTAGCAAATTTATTTCATTTAGTTTTTTATTGATAACTTCTGTGTAGTTGCCTGGGGTCTTTCCTGTCCTCATTTGATTCGCAGCCCACAGAGCAGCCTGTACTTGTCTAGGTTTAAGTCCAAGCCTCGTAGCAATGGCTTGAATTTCTTTTTTAGCAAAGGCTCTTTTTGATTTTGTCCCACCTGTCGAACCAAAAAATATATCAAAAATATGTCTGTCTACTGCAATAGCTTCTTCATTACCCGCCAGGGCTCTTGAATACGGGCCAACCTTTGGTCCCTGTATGTCTTCGCCGCGAGCTATCCTGGCAAGATTGGCGGCCACATCGCGAAGATATTCTCCTTTTTTGTTTGGATCGCTTGTTCGATAAAATTGTTCTGTATCTGTATATTGATCAATATAGATATTTCTCAATCCTTTTATTGCAAAAGCGACATTTGTTGCTGGATTACTTCCTTGTGATGTGGCGGCGAGGATAAGAAGAAACTTTTTTAAAATACTTGGGTCGTCTATTCCTGCATCTGAGAATACTTTTTCAATAGTTTGATAATTTTTTTCATACCACAGTTCCCATTCTTGCTCTTGAGCTAACTTTATCAGTCTAATAAGGCTCTTTCGCCCTCTTGATTTTGGTTCTTTTGCTTCTTGCAGACCTTCTAGCTTGTCATATAGCAGCAAAAGGCTTTCATATGCAAACTTTGCTTGTTCAAAAACATCATTTAATATCTGCAATGGAAAAGATAATTCTTTTTCTTTAAATTCTGTTAAGAATTTATTCCATCTTTCAAGTATTAGTTTCATTAATTACCCTTCCTAGAGAGTAGGGCCATAAGATAATCAATTCTCTCTTGTTGTTCTGGAGAAACAGGTTTGGGGGGATCCGGTTTGATGTACTTTTCTGGTACTTTTTCTCTTGGTTCATTTTCTTTTTGACCATAAAGATTATCAAGTTCTTGTTCTGAAGGCTTGCTAACATTCTTCCAAAACTCAAACTTTACGGGTACCTCCTCTATACCAAGTTCTAATGCAATTTCGTGCCGGTGATTTCCTTCACCAATCTTGGCAACTCCATTTCTACCAAAAAAAACTATAAGTGCCTCTGGGAAACCATTTTCCTCAATGTATTTCTTTAGATCTTGGTAATACTGTGTCTCTGGCGGATTTCTTAAATATTGTCTTGGAAACTCTCTATATGGTGTCAACTCGCTAGTTTTATAAATTACTGGCTTATCAAAGTTTACACTATAGCTGTATATAGCAGCACTATTTTTAGCCCAACAATTCAAGATCTGTTCTATTGATGGCGGGTCATCCCTGTCAATTTCGTAATAGACGTTAAAGCCCTTAGGATGTGCTTCTGGACAAGTATGATGTAAAGAATCATTTTCTTCTTTAAGGAATCTATTCCATCTTTCAAGTATTAGTTTCATTAGTCATACCTTACATTAAAAAAGTTTTTCCAACCATACTATCTAAAACTTTTTGTATTTTTAGACCAATTTGATAAGCTTGAGATTCTAAAAATTCATTTGTTTGCTCAAGCCAGGGCTCTTGGTCTCTTTGCAGATAAATTCTGTCTTCATGTCCCCACTCTCTTTTTCTGACAATAAGAGATTTAGGAAGAGTGTTGAATTTAATAGACCCAGTGATTAAGTATTGTGCAAATAACTCATGATAAAATTCAAATATATTGCGTATGCTGCGGTCTCTAGCAGATTTAAAAGTTCCAATTTGATGTGCAATATTTAAATATTGTTTTCTTATATCCTGTTTATCTTCTGAAGGGTGCTCTGCACGAATAGACCATGGATTTAGATTTTGCATACGGTTGGTACCACGATAAGGTTTAACAATTTCTCTAAACATATAATTGACTTCTCGAATAAAGTCGGCATACTCTGGAATTTGAAATCTCGTTCCTCGACTATCATAATCATACCCAGCAGTTCGACTCACTGCATGGCTAACTCTGTGCGCCATAATCCATCCCGTCATTGGGACTTTTTGATCGCCATAGTTGCCATTAAATAATATAGTAATTGCATCTTCAGAGTTAGGCATTGGGGTTTTGAAAGATTTTTTAAGAGCAGCTAGTTTTTCTTCTTGACTCATTTTATCATAATCTTCTTGTCTGATGCCGCTAAATGCAAGTTTAATTGTTAAGGCTAAGTTAGAATCTGGTTTAACCAGCCCATATTCTTTATATTCTGGCTTGTTTAAAGAAGGAATGTTAAGAAGATACATATCAAAAGTATGAGAAGTTTTTTCCCATTGTTTTCGAATTTTTTGTATTCCTCTTTCGCTCGATAGTAACTTTTGATCTAATTTTTTGAAACCACCCCTGCCAGTTCCCCAATTTTTCCCAACAGGTGTAATATCCCTTATAGGAGCTTCTTTAAGAAACTTATTCCATCTTTCAAGTATCAATTTCATCCTTTTTCTCCAATTTCTTTTACTTCTTCTAGAATCTTCTCTAAAAGATGTTTTTGTTCCCGAAGCGATTCCACAACATGCTCCTGATTGTGCTTAATGGCTTCTTCTAGACGTCTCTCTTCTTCTTTGGCATCTTGCCTCTGCTGCCAATTCATCCACAGCAGAGAGGCCGTCCAGAGGCCAAGAGGGCCATATTGTGCTAGCCCGTCTATAATTGATGTAGCTTCCATAATTAAATACCTGTTTCTGGCTGAGGACTCTGATAAGAATCTAATCTTACATATTTAATATAAATAGTTGTTTTTTGTGGAGGAACATAACTTAAAAACGTAATACTGTTTCTTATTGGGTCATAAATAAAATCTTGTTCTAAAATAAACGTATAGACATAATTATCTTCTGTTTTTACAGAAACTTCGATTGTCTCTGGAACAGGAAGGTCTCTTAAAAAGAATTCTGTCCTTAAACCCGCCGCTTGGAGACCCAACTGCTCCAAAACCTGGCTCCAATCGTACTCTCTGATGTCCCAGAGGACTCCTCCTACGGCATTTGTTACACTTATATACTTAGAACCAATACTAGGGGCCACAGATGGGTTGACAGAGCATGGAATACCGTTTAAACTATCGTCCTCTAAGCAAACTATAGAAGAAAAAGTAACATCATCAATATTTTGTTTTAAATTTGCAAGCCAATCAATAAATTCTGGTAAAATTGGTTGTTGAGTGTGGTCTTGCTCGTCAGAAATGACTATTACGGACAAAGAAGCATCTCTTCTGTAAAAGTCCCTGTTATGATCACACCCATCATGGACAGAAATAGCACTAAAAACAGCCTCCAGGCCCCTTTCCATACCTGATCCTCGCGTTCCAAGCGATGCTAAATCTTGAAAAAAGTCAATTGGATTAGGTGTAGACTCGTCAATAAAGCGAATTTCTCCTATTTTGTTTAAAATTCCATGTGTTCCTGGCTCTTCGCCCGGATCCATGTCTGTAGAAGTGACTCCAATGTGCCAATCAAGACCAGAATCAATAAAGTAACTAATAAAACGAGGAAAATTTCTTATTAAAGTGCTTTGTTCCTCATACATGGAACAAGAATTATCGATAACCCACAAAACATCTACTTTTCCTTTGACAGATTGCGTAATCTCGTCTATTTGGGGGGGGATATCGATTTCTGGAGGGTTTGGGACACCAGGAACCTTATTATCTGGGTCATTAATAAAATATTCGGTGCAAGCAGCAACAAAAACAACAAGAAGAACAATTTTTTTCAGATAATTCATACATAACACCCCCAAATACTAAAATAAATAGTATATGGGGCCATCTTTAACGAGGATTTCTAATCATTGTGTCTCTTGTTCTATAGTCTTTGTTTTTGCCCTTATTGGGAACAAAACCAAACTCTTTATAAAACCGTATTAAATCTTTTTTAGGTGTCCCAAAATCAGATGAGGGCTCAACACTTAGCAAATATTTATTTGAGTCTGCCCACTCAATAATTTTTTTCATTACTTTTGTACCAATACCTTGGCCTCTTGACTCTTCAGGGACCTTTATCAACTCAATACTGACTAATTCCTCATCTATTGGCTTGCTTAAGTTCAATTCTATGTTATACTGGTCTCTAAGAGACTGAGCAAAGTCTTCATCTTTTAAAATTGTTCCATATTTTTTTAAATCATCAGCATCTACCCAATAGTGCTGTTCTCCATCAGGAAACTCATCATCTAGATTAGTATACTCTTCTGGTATTTCGACTGCAACAAAGGAATCTCCATAGCCTTTTACTTGTCCGTCCTTTTTTGTTGAAAAGTAGACCTCTTTACCCATAGAGGTTTTAATATTTGTTTCAAAACTATTTGAGTCTTTAATTTTTTGTGCGCTTGATGGGTCAGTAAAATGATAAAGTGTCATAGAGCCTTCGTTTAGGAAACTGCGCCATGACTCAAATAATTTTTTCATTTTTTTCCTCTTAGAATGGATCAAAGCTAAAGAATTTACCTCTTGGAATCATTTCTTTATAATCTTCAATCAGAACAGTCATTTCTTCTAATACAAATTCTACTTCTTCTTTTGTAACAGTAGTTTCATTAGCTTTGATTTCATCGGGCAATTCTTTTATTTTTTCTTCCATCGGGCCATTCTCAAGGAAAATAGCTCCATAAACATCATTCTTAAAATCATCGCCAGGCTGATCTCGATCTGTTATTTTAAATTGATCTGGTAAGCAATCGTGGAGGATCATATAGATAGCAGCAAATTTCTTTGACATGATTCGTGGATGTAGAGAATATTTCTCTGAAAGCCAATCAAAATATATTCTTTGAAGTTTCCACATAGAGCCTCTTCTATCAATTGTATGACCCAAGAGGTCATGAACAACTTGCCAATCAGGCCCTTCTTCATCACCAGGAAAGTTTATAAAGTTTGCGATAATGTATTTTCCTTCAGGATCCCAGCTTCCTTCATCTTTTAACTTTTCCAACTCTGGATAACTTTTATCTGTTGTCGGTACAGGTCCAAATCTAGGAATACTCTCTTCTTCCTTCACAAAAACAATATACCACTTGTCCTTTGTGTCTTCAAAAAATTTTACAACTGCTTCTTTATATTTTCCTTCTTCATCTTGTGACTGATAATACCCTGCGCCTGGCCTTGCACCTCTTTCACGCGAAGAAGGCCCTTTAAAGTATCCAAAATCTCCAAGTGGAGGAGCTTCATTTAAGATCTCTTCATTTATATATTTACGCCAGCTTTCAAATAAGAGTTTCACTTATAGACCTCCGCTAACCCCTCAGAGAGAAGAAGCTTATTAATATCTAGATCATCGACATATATTGTACCTAAAACTCGACCATATTTTCCAACAGAATTGGAGACAAGAACAAAAGGGCTACCAGGAGGACCTAGAAGGGCCTCTAGGCGAGCCTTCGTCATTAGTCCGGCTTCCTTTTCCTCCAGGTCTCTTGTGCGCGTCTCAGGGGCGTCTATGCCCTCTAGACGGATCCTTTTAAATATGGTGATATTGAACCCAAGGTCGATATGCGCGTCGATGGTATCTCCATCGACCACGCGGTCCAATTTTGCGTTATAGGTGAATGGAATCATATGTTTTTATGGCAAAAAAGGAGAAATAGCGTAAGCAACCGTAAAAGTAGAGGTAATGAGCATGCTGACAGCAATAATAAACTGCTGATGGGGAGTAAACCCATGTAAACCAGCTTCGGAATGACGTGGCGTAGCACTTACCAAGCTACTACGGGAACGTGCCACTTCTCTTAGGTCATTAACCTCTAGCTCAGGGAAAGAAACCAATCTTTTGCTTCTGAAGAGGGGAACAGTTTGGTCTGAAATAGCAATAGCAACCGCTTTGTTTCCAGAAGGAACCGGCCTATCATGCTTTAGCTCTTCTTCATGCTCCAAATATGCCGTCGCACCAAAATTTGTCGTCTTCATTTGATTTACTCCTTTATATTAACTAGTTTTAACATATTAAAAAGATAACGTAAACGGGCTTGTAATGGTGATGCAAGAGAATTTTAGATTTCTCCACGGCTTTTAAGATCATTTAGCAGATCTTTATAGAACCTACTCTTACATCGAATTATATTTTTTCCCATTGAATCAAAAATGTTCTCTCTTTTGGCCTCTTTTAATCTAACTCGGCCTTTTTTTGTAATTATATGCTTGTCCATTTCCAAAACATCATAGATAATTGCGTTAACTGCCTTCTTATGAGCATAGGGAAGGGCTTCTATTTGCTCAAAAATAATTTTTTCTTGCTCAGGTATGGCATGAAGATAATTTTTTACAAACTCTCTCATTGCTTCATTTCTCACAGAAGTTTTTTCCTCTTCAATAAGGTCGGTTTCTCTGTCTAGGCCCACTTCGTTTATTAGTTTCCATATTCTGTCTACCTCTAAGCCAACATAATAGAGAGTAGATTCATTTCTCCTTCGGATTTTGGCCACATGAAAGAAAAAGTTTTGGGCTACCCTTGTAAGGTAGGAATAAGCCTTATGGCCCCTGTTGGGGTCAAAGTTCGTTAGAAGCTTCTCCCACATAAGGGCCTCACAGGCATGGATAACCTCAGGAGCTTCAAAATAGGCCTTAGGGCGGTACTTCTTGCCTCTCCTGACCCCATAGACGATCTTTCGGAGAAGTGGCCTTACAGACGCCTTGTAGAAGCTCTCGTCCCTTGTTTCAATATATTGTCTTATAATAGATTCTTGTTCTGGCCCAAAATACATATGGAAAACCCCTTTGCTGGTAAATTAACAAGAGGGGGGTCGTTGGTCAACAGTATCTCCTCGACAACTCGATCTAATTTTGCGCTGTAGATGAAGGGAGCCATTCTTGCTAAACAGTCGTTAAATATACAAATAGATATGGACGTTCTCAGTGAAATCTGTTATGATCTGTACAGCCAATAAAGCTTGGCCTAGTGTGCTCTTTGAAATCTCAAAAATTTATCTGGGTGTTTTTTTGGGGTAGCCACTCACAGGAAGGTGTTTCAAATCTGGCATTTTTCTGTGGGTGGCGCGAGTGTATCAGGTGGGGTTGGGCCGGGACGGCCCCCTAGCACTTATCCTACCCCCCAGGGGGGGGTGGGGGTGCCCCTGGCAGGTCGCGCGCTCACAGAGCGCTTCTAGGCCGCGACGTTCGCCGAACGCCTGTTCGATTTCCCGTGGGGAGGCAGGAAAAAAAAACCCAGCCCTCACGGGCTGGGCTGGGTCTAGCTCGGCGACCAGGAGCTAGGGCTGTGCCCCTGGCGCGCAGAGTGCATCGTCCTCGGCCTCTGCCATGTCTCGGATGGCCCGAAGCTCGTCGCCCGTCAGGGCGATCCAGGCCGTGGGATGGGCCTGAAATGCCGCCACCACGGCTGCTACCGTGGCGTCCACGTCCACACGCACATGCGTGTAGCCGTACAGGCTCCGGGTCACCTCGCACGCACGCAGCTGCACGCGCGTGGCACACCAAGCGTCCATCCAGCGGGGCTCGATCTTGATCTCGGTCGTGTCTGACATCCGACTCTCACTCTCGATGACGGCGGAAGTGCCGCCACCGTCGTCGTATCACGAAAAATGGCGGAGGACCAAGGCAAAAAAAAACCGCCCCCGGAGGGGCGGCAGATTCGTGGCCGGTCAGGTGTCAGGCTGACAGATACGCGGGTGGAGCCTGGACCAGTCGCTGGAAGTGGTTGTCGATTGCATGGAGAGCTTCCATGCGCTGGTCGTGCGCCGTGAAACGCGCCCAGTAGTTCGAGGCTTGGTACAGGGTATCCAAGCTGCGGGTGCCGTCCTCCAGCAGGAAAGCGGCGTGCTGGGGCTGGACGACATCTTCTGCGATGCGTCGGATGCTGTTCTCTGGGAGCACATCCAAGATCGGGGTGTCGTCCCCGTCGCCCGTGTGTCGCTGCCACGCTAGCTCACCCAGCCAGCGCTGTGCTCCTGCTTCAGTCACTCGCACGTCACGCATGGCCGCGCGCATCGCCACGCGGCGCTGATGCATGGGGCCTGCCTGCTGGCCCATCTCGACGAGGATGGCCTGAAGGTAGGTCTGAAGGCTCGACACCTGGGGGAAGCGCATCTGGGCGTCGGAGGCGTTGAACATGCCGTTGGTGCAGAGAAAGACTCTGCTCCCTGCGCCGATGGACAGGGGGATCTTGCCCATGCGGGCGATGACGCTGATACCCATGCCGCTATCGTCGCGGGGGTCGAGGGTCCACTGGGCGTACCACGAAGCGTTCGTGTGCTTCCCCTTGCAGCCCGTCACGCCGTAGTCAGCGGTGGTGACCTCGAAGCCCGTAGCGTCCTCGAACGTCTTGCGGACCAAGCGATCCACCGTGCGCGGGTGGACCATCGAGTAGCCGCGCCCGCTGTAACCAATGTGGCCGGCTTCCTTCGCCCCGTCGAACGCCCCGCACCACTCGTCGAAGCTGCGTCGCTCATTCTCACCCAGACCACAGATCAATCGTGCCATCCGTGCCATGCTGGCCTCCACACTGCCCCTTGGGGGCTCTCAACATTTTCTCAAGCGGGCACCATGCCCACGTTCCATCTAACCACCTGATTCCTGGCGGCCACCCGAGGACAAAAAAAACCCCACCACTAAGGCGGGGAAGTTCTAGCTCGGCGTCCAGGCGCTAGGCTGACGCCTCGTCTGGTGCGAGGGCTGCGAGGAGCCCTAGCTGGTCACTGCCTGCCTGCCATCCGGCGAGCACTCCCTCGATGTACGCCGAGCCCTCGACGTCACCGAGGGATCCTGCTGTGGCGGTCGCCGCAGAAAAGATTTCTGCGATGTCCTGTTCCTTTCCTCCGTCCACTAGCCAAAGGATGAATCGTGAGACTGCCCAACGCTTTCCCTTCTCGTGTGCTGACATTTCATTTCTCCTGCTCTGAAAGTTTTTTTCTTTCCTGACCTGACCCTTTTCTTCCTGGCCCTCGTCTCGATCTCTTTTCTGCCCCTCCCCTGCTTTTCTTTCCTCTCCTTGTTGGGAATCCCTTTTCTCACCACTGGGAATCTTTCTTCTCAACACTGGGGAACATCTCCTGCACTGTGGTGAAGATCGACGTGAGCACTCCGGCCAAGCGTTCCTCGTCCATCGCGGCGTACCCTCGCGCCCTGTCAGGGTGGATCAGTCGCACGAGCTTCCTGGCCGTGGCCCTGGTGCTGGTGCTGGTGTTGCTGCTGCTGGTGCTGCTGGTGTTCTGCTGCTGGTGTAGCCGCTGAATCTCCCTTCGGAGCCGCACGTTTTCTGCTCGTGCGGCGGTGAAAGAATCCGCCAGGAGACGGACGTAGGTCTGAAGCGCTCGTGCCTCGCGGACGACTGGGCGGCTGTCGTCCCTGGTGTAGCACGGGTAGCAGACGGTTTTGTACGTCGCGACGGAAAAGAAAACACTTCCGCACCGTTGACAAGTTTTCTGGATGGGCTGCTGCTGTGACATCTCTACCTCCTTGGGGATGCTCGGCTCCAGCGTAGCACGTCTGGTGGCTGGAATCTACTCGGGTGTGTGTTGGTGCTGTGGGAAATAGTTTCTTGTTCCCCCATGTAGAAAAAACCTCCTAGCTAATGCCAGAAGGTTTTTCTTTTTGTTGTCTCGGGAAAGTTTCTTCACTCGTAGCAGACACTCTCTGGCCAGGGCTTGGCCATCTCTGGCTGTTGGTAGACCCGAACTTCCTGTCCTCCGAGGACGGAATAAATATTTCCTTCGTTTTCCTCGCAGAATAGTTCTTCTAGCTCGTTGATCTTTTCTTGGATGATGCTTTCTGGGGTGTCCGCTGGCATCGGCACGGACGCCAGGGGCGTGCCAGCATTGAACCACCACCCGCCCTCCTCTGGGCCTCCATAATGACGGGTCACGACGTAGGCGTTGATGTAGGTGAGTCCACTCATTTCTTTTCTCCTGTCCTAGAAAGGAATCTCATCGTCTTGAAGTTCTTTTTTTCTCTCTGCTTCCGACTTTTCGATCTCTGTCAGGATTCTTTCCCTCTCCTCTGGTGACAGAGCTTCCCACTCTGCCTGGTCCTCCGCTGCTGCCATTTCTGCCTCGCAGTGTCCGCACGGGGCATCGTACAGCCCGTGTGGGCTGCTGGTCCTGACGTGTGGATGCGCTGGGCATCTTCTGGCGTCTCCAGAGAAATATTCTTCCTCTGGGTCTGAGTATCTTTTCCTTGGGGACAAGGGCGTCCCCGACCACGGGTGAAACCATGTCATCTCTACCTCCAGTGCTAGGCGTATCATGTACGTAGCTCCACGTCTACTATCTCTCACTCTGCTCTTTTGTTCTTCTGTTCTCTCAAGTATTTTTATTTTACGTCTCGCAGATTCTTTCCTTCTCTTGCTCCAGATAAAACAGAGCTCCACTAACAAAAAAACCTCCCAGCGTGAACTGGAAGGTTTTTCTTTTTGTTGTCTCGGAATCTTTTCTGCTAGTAGGGCACTTCCCTACCAGACGTGGCCAAGGAAATCGCGTTGGCTCGTGCCCACGCAGCGTCTTGTACGGCCTCTGCCTGTCCGTCTACCCAGTTGTCTCGCAGCGCGGGGCTGTCCGCGTATTCGTCCGGCACTGGGGAGCCTGCGGGAGCTTTGTACCCGGCATCGAAGGCTTCACGATTCTTTTCCCACTGTTTTTTGTTCATCTCTACCTCCAGAATGTTTTTTCTTTTGTTCTCTCGTTCTTTTCTACTCGTCGTAGTCAAATCCCCACTCGTCGTCCTCCATGTCGTGATCGTCGCGGTCGATCTGGCCGCGATGGTAGGCGGCTACGCAGATCGCGTGAGCCCTGCCCTCTAGGGCATCGATCCAGTTGGCGGCTGGGTCGTCTGGGGCAAGGTTATACCCGGCCTCGTAGGCTCGGCGCTCTAGGCGCTGCAACTCTGCGGTCGTGGTCGTGGTCGTGGTGTCGTTTGGCATGTCAGACTACCTCCTGCACAGCGCATATGACGCTCGCGTGGTGGCGTCAACTCTGCACTACACAAATGTCCTCTCCATTTTTCTACTCGGCCCAGCACAAATCAAAGTAAATCGAGCCGCCCTCAACATGGACCGGGTTTCCGAGGATTGAATATCCCTCGTCGCGCAAACTGAAGAAAACTCTGTGTATCACCTCATCGCGCAAACTGGGGGCCGACGCACATGGGGTGCGTACCCAGATCCGCCACGACTCCCGGTGTGATAGGCCCGCATCGTCGGCGATGCTGACCAGCTTGGTGTGGATCTCCTCCAGCATCTCACTCTCCCCGCGACGCACCGCCTGTTCTCGCGCGGCTACCTGACGACGACGCATCTCTGCCGCCGACATCAGCTCCACCTCGCGCTCCTCAATCGCAGCTAGCATATCTCACCTCCTGACCTACGAGTAATGCGCTCGGCAGGGGAGCGCAAACTGAATCACGTCATACAGCCTGTACTGGTCATGGCAAAATAAATCGCTCCTAGCCAAGAAAAAACAACCAAGACAGACAGTACTTTTTCAACAAGTTCCGGCAGTTCCATTTTTCTTCCTTGTGAAAGATTATTTTTCTATCTTCTCCGCAAGATAGAGTTTTCTTCCGCCGATATATTCTGGCCATCGGTGAAGCTCGACTGGGGCAAAGCCTGTCTCCCAGTCGTCGCTTCGCCACATGACATGGATGGTGAGCATGTTGCCGTGCTCCGCCCGCTGGAAAAAGTTTCCTTCCTCGTCCGTCAATACAGTTCCTACCTCCAAAGAACGCAGGGACTTGAGGGAGTTCGGAATATATTTTCCAGTGGAGCGGTACATTTTCTCACCCACACAAATAAAGTTTCTTGCTCTTGGTCTGGATCCAGTGAGATGCCGCGTTGCTCCAGCACGTTGCGTAGACGCGATAGCGACGACCGTTGTGCTCCACCATCCAAGGCGTTGTCAGCTTGGAGCCGTAGCCGGTCGTGGTCTGTTGGAGTCCTTGTTCGTGCCACCACAGGGGTGCCCAGATTCTTTTTGCCTCTATCGGTAGATAGGAAATCATTTCGTCTCCAAGAATGTTTTTACCTTCTGCCACCAATAACGAACTTCCTCTAGGTCAAGTCCAGCGTTGTCAGCGGCGGCTTCGATTTCACTAACGATCTCCTCGCCTTCGATCAACAAGATGATCGCTTTTTCTAGGTCATCCACTAGAACACCTTTACTTTAATGCCTTGGGAAATAGAACCAAGCCCAGCGGCAAGATTCTTTTCCTTGCCCTCGACAAAGTAAACCGTCCCGCATGGGACGACAACTTCTTGTCCTCCCATGCCCACGGTAATGTTTTCTCCAGCGAGCAAAAAGTTTCCTTCTTGGTCCTTGTCTGCGCCGACTACCGACAGGTAGTGGAGGACAGCTTTTAGATCGCCAAACCAACCCATTTTTTCTCTCCTGCTCTGCTATTTTAGCAAGTTGATCCTCACCACGTATGTTCATCCTCGTCTTCTACATCAGAGAAAGCGTGTTCTGGAATCAACACTCCACACTCGGTATAATCATTTTCTGTATATTCGTCACACATATCAAAACCTCCGTCAAGTTCTTAACAAGTTCTTGACGGAGGTGCAAGGGTTAATGCGTGGGTGCGGCCAAACTAATCAGCCAGATAAAAATGATTATTGTCGCGAATAGGATTCCTGCCAAGTTGCGGAACACAAACCCCATGAGGGAAATAAATCCCAACGCAATCACGACTAGAAACAAGAATCCTATAAGCGAGTCAAACATTTTATCTCCTAACGCTAACGATTACTGCTTCTGCTAGACGGCGGTGTAACTCTGGCGAGAGTAGTTCTGGCGCGGTGTACTCTATTTCTTTTCGCCGTTGGTCAAGAATCATTTCTGCTTCTTCTACGGAAGCAAAAACATGAGCCTCGGGTCGGGAAAGTGTTCTTCCCCAACCAAAGATTCTTTTTCCCCAAATGGAAGAATCTTGACTAATGGAGTAGAGGTAACAGGGCCGACCACGGGAAGACTCTAGCATTATGATGAATCCCATTAGTTTCCTCGGTTCTCGGAAAGAAAAATGTTTAGCACCTTCTTCTTGATTGACGGCGGAACCTGTTCTGGCCAGTCCCAAAGAGTTCGCCCTCCAAAGAACAAAACTTTTTGTCCTCGCTTGAAGGTTTCTCCTTCGTAGTCCAGCCACAAGGAAGACTGGGTGATGTCCGATGCGAACCAGCCAGACTTAGAGAGTTTCTTTTTCATCGTTCGCTCGCGAGATTAGTTGGAAAGACAATCTTCATTCTCTCACCATCCCAGCGAGATTGAAAGATTGTGCAGTCGAAGGTATCAACGGCAATCACTTTCTTAATCATACCCATGTTGGCCGCTGGCCCACGAGTTAGGCGTTGGAGCGCGGAGATCATTTCTTCTTCGGTGTTATGCCGTTCTTCGTGGGTGTCGTCGCTGACAAACGTCATGATTACGCGATACATTCTCACCTCCTGCCCTCAAATAACCACGTCAGTCGGAGTCGTCAAGCTCGTATATCATTTTTTTGTGCTCCCCCACTCTGACCTCTTGTCCGCACTCCAGGGTAACATTTTCTTTTTTTACTTGTCCGTCGATCTTTATTCCCCCACCACGAGGAAATAAAGTAGAGAACCAGAATGGACATTTTTATCCCCAAGCATTTTTGTTTCCATAGCGGATCTGCGACCCCTCTACCAAGATGACATCATTATTCTTTTTTCCATCCGTCTCGTCATTTTCAAAGTTTGACCTCTCCACAATATCTTTTATGGAATACTCAAACGGCCAGTTTGGTTGGGATATGAAGAAAACATTTGACTCCTCGTCAAGCCCCTCTAGCATCGAGATTAGCTCGCCTACGGTCATGCCTCCTCCATCGCATCGTATACGGCTTGGAAGTCGGCTGGTGCCCAGCCAGGATAGTAAGTCGAGCGTATATCTCGACTACACGTCCATGCTAGCGTGTGCTCCCCTTCCCCCCATGCGAAGAAATCCTCAGAAGCCATTCGCCAGGAAGAAAGATTATCCTTGAAAAAGGCAATCTTCTTTTGAACGGCAAGAAAAGTTGGTCGCAAGGTATCCATTTTTACTCCTATGGACTAAAGTTTTTAGTAAGAGCCGTCACCGGCTGTTACACGTCGTGCAACCGAAAGGCACGATATTTCATCAGGTTGTTCACAAAGTCGTTGGTCGCCGCTTGTATCTGGATGATCGCAGCGCCTGATTCGCGAAGGCCGACCAGACCATCTTCGACAGCAGAATACTTATCTACCAACTCTTTGAGGCGTTGTAACTCTACAGCAGCTTGCGCAAGGTAGATTTGTTGAAGGATCGTTTGATCTTTCTCGGTTGTTTCCGTGGTTGTTTCCGTGGTAGTCATGTTGTCTCCTAGATTAAATATTTTATCGGCTAACGCCGCGAACAAAGATTGACTTGATTCTTCGATTTAGTGATTGTCGTCTCATTGTTTTTGTCTCCTCCGTTATCTTAGTGTGTTTGTTTTTGGGCGTCAACCGGGAAGTTCACAAACTAGGAATATTTTTTCTTTATTCTTCTCCCAGTGCCACTTGACATTAGCGCGACGATTCATTGGCTCGTCACAACTTCTATCGTATGTATCATAGTCTATTGCTGGCCAATAGTCCGACGCCCATTCGACTAGATGATCTAGGATATAATCCCTTATCTGCTCTCCGTCAAGTTCAAGTTCAATATATCCCCAATCTTCTGGGGTATACTCCATCGCAGGAACGCTATGCCAAGCTCCAGTGATAGAGCCGTAGTCATAGTAGAATCCATCGTCAACACTATGGCCAGTAAGAGGCTCGTTTCGGATATAGTTTTCTGCCTGCTCTACAAGATTTTCTAGTAGAGTAGACTCGTTAGCTGTAAGCTCTGGTAGTTCTGACAATGTTTGCATTGTTACCTCCGTTGTGAGAACAGCCTAACTGGTCTGGAGTAGCCTGTCAGGTATTTCCTTTTGCTTCCTCAAACACTTGGTGCGCTCGCTCAAATAGTTCATTAACTTCTGCGACTTCAAGGTCCATTGACCTTGCCACCTCCTCAATGGCTAAGCTCTCATTGGCCGCAACTAGTTCACATAGAAGGCGAGCAAACTGAATCTCGTTGTTATACCACATCTGTTCCCTCTCGTCGTGACTGAAGTGTATCGTGGTCAGTTTAGGTTATCAAGCTACATAAACTCTGACACTGACTTCTTTATACATGTTCCAAGGATTATCATACCATTCTCCAATGCTTCCCTCGTCAGAGGTAGGGTATTCATAACACGCTTCTACGATGATATAATCCTCGTCATCAAAGTTCCCTGTTGCCCTCTCTTATTGTGATGCTGTCTTAATGCTGATTCGGTGTTCCGTCAACACCGGGGGTGAAAAAACTGGCGCGAGCATTTATCTCAATGCATCGAAGTCCTCTTTGGAAGGGTTTTTTACCCCATGGTAGACAAGGCCGATGTTTTCTTCGTTAAGAATCGAAGGCATATCCGAATCGTTACCATCTACGTAACCAGCCTGGATTCTTTCTTCTTCTGTCTCAAAGATTTTTGAGTTTGCGCCTTGGATTAGATGATCGAATATTCCACCGTTTGATTGAGTGAGACGGAAGTTAAAAGGTTTTTCTTTTCCTAGCCCAACAAAAAATGGTATGCTCTTGGTGTAGCAATAAAAAAGAATCCCAGGATTGTTTCTTGCTACCTCAAGCCAAGCTGTGAGATACCACAGCTTAAAGAAATCTCCACTGTCATGTAGGCGTAACACCGCAACAGTCTTCGGGAGTCTATCTACAACGGCCTGTAAGGCTTCTACGACAGCTTTGTGGCCACCCTTCTTGTGTAGAGCCAATAGTGTTTGATGGTTGTCTATGCGTAGCTTTACGGAGCCCTTAAAAAGAAATGTTCCCTGTCCTGCATAACAGATTTTACGGCAAGCCCCGGCTCCGGGGCAAGTAATATATTTCTTACCGTCAAGTTCGTATCCCCCCGCTGGGATATTAAACGAAAAAACACGATAGGCACCCTTTCGCGGGATAAACCCCGCTAAGGAACCATGCTCTTGTAGGTGGGCTTTTACTTTCTTACTCGTCTTACGCAGTTTACTGTTTCCGCCAGTTGCCTTGAGCATTGTTCCCTCCGTTGTGTGTTTTTTAGTAGTCTGACTATCGAAAATGATTTATGCCGGCACCAAAACAACGCAACACCGAGTCGGCGGCCACATCGGGAGCGCCTCGGCGACCCCTCTAGCCTTACCACCAGAGATACCGTTGCTATGTAGCTCTGCTAGGTCGAGATACACTGTACGAGTCTCATTGGTTTCCTCGTCCAAGATGATTACTCGCAGGCTTCCGCCGCAGCCGGTGTTTGTATCGACCACAAAGGTTTCTAGTACAATCATCGTTCCCTCCGTCGTTGTGCCTAGAAGTTTAGCACGCTGTTTCCGTCCGTCAAGGAAGTTTTTGCTTTCCTCGGCAAGCACGCTTAGAAGCCTGTTTTTTGCGATCTGGGTGGCGACCCGCCTTAGCAGAACGCATGATCATGGTATAGACTACCATGTTGCGCTTTGATGAAGTTTTCTTTTTTCTTGGCATGGTAGAACCTCCGACACTTTAAGTAGACTACCCATTTCAAGAAATATTAAAAACGATTATCTTTATCGTTTTTGGTTACCACCATGAAGTATATTCTACAGTGTAGCCCTCACTAAGACGCTTTCTAGCACTAACAATAAACTCCCTAGTGTACTCGTCGTCTTCTGGCTGGGAGCAGCCCCAAAAGAAACCTGTAGCTGTATCTAGGTTAGTGTACTCGCTCTCTAGTCTATCAATATCTTCTTCATTTAGGAAGACAGAGACGCAGTTAAACTGTCCCTCTCCACCCTTAGCGCGGTAAATATTTTCCATCCAACCCTGTAGATTGGCATGTTTTCTCCAATATGCGATCTCTACCTTATGCTCGCCCTTAGTTGCATATGCGTATTGGTCAAGTCCCATGGTGTTTTCTCCTCACAACGACGGAGGGAACGATGGCCAAGCGTAAGAAACTACCCCATGATGGAGCAAAGTATCGTTAAGCCAGAGACGTAGCCGTGGCCCCATATCTGGAGCATCATATCCATCCTCCCAATCGGGAGTATCAATCTCAATAACTACTGCGCCATCTAGTTCCCTCTTAACTACTCTAATCTCTAGTAGTCCCTCGGGAGTATCCACTCCGACATCAAGAAGTACGTTGCTCATTGTTCTCTCCTCTGTTGTGAAAACAACCTAACTGATCTGGAGTAACCTATCAAGCATTTCTTTAACTTCTGCACAAGACGGGATGCCATCGCCATCGTCATGCCACGGGCTACCTTCATTAAGGCATGTGCCGTGCTCATCATAGAAGTCATAAAACCTATCGTTGTCGTCCTCTGGCTCCTTGCCTTGCCAACATAGCTCTACGTCTACCGTGCGGTCACCTATTTTATAGCGGGCAACAACTTCGCTGTGTAGTCGCATGATTCTCTCCTCTGTTGTGACTGTAGCTTAACGGGTTAGAACGCATCTGTTAAGGGAAGCATTGTATATGTTCTTTCCCTCTGTGGGTATTTCTTATCAAGTCTCTCTAGCCATGCCCAGTCTATAGCGTCAAATAGTTTCTTACCATTTAGACCTTCTTTGTATCCTGCGTCTAGTACCATACGGATAGCTTCCATAGCTTCAAAGAGTTCTTTATTTTTTGTTGTCTCGACCTTTTTCCATTCGCTAATCCCCATATCGTTCCCCTTGTTGTGGTTTAATGCGGTTAGCTTAGGTTATCAGCTACTTGCCCAACCAAAGAAAAGATATCTGTTCCCCCCAAGGTCGAAACAACCGGCTGGTCCCCACTTATCGTCGATTCGGCTATCTTCGTTCTCAATAAGTTCCTCGGCATATTCATAAGGTTCGCAGCCCTCTTTCAAAGAGATTAGCTTATAACTATCCTTTTCTGCGATAGACCCAGTGTACCCACCATGGCCATGCTCCCAGAGAGCTTCTTCGCGAGCGTTGTTGAAAGCATCACGGGCACTAATACCCGTCGCAGTAATCATAAAGACATCAGCACCCATTGTTAACTCCTGTTCTGGAAACCAGTTATCGTATGCCACTCATGCTGTCAAATATCGGCTTTTAGTTTTTTTAACCCCAAAGTAGTAAGAGAATAAGTCTTGTCTACACTTCAGGGGCCAAGGTCTTGGGTTGGTTACTTGGATACGAGGATAGGGCTTTCCCTTACCTAGCATCACATCCATGTCCACATAGTCAGCGGTATGGATAGCGCTCTTAAACTCTGTATCCACAAAGCTATCGTACAAATAAGGGTTGTATGTAACTTCGCGGGACTCTGGGTCGAAAGGATTAGATGATTTAGCGTGAGACTCTAGCATTAAACGGCCCCTAACGAAAGCATGAACATTCTTTTTACCCTCCTGTCGTACTCGCTCACGTCCAGCAGGCTGCACGGCAAACTTCGCATTGACGAGACTAACTGTGTAGGCGTGCTCGATAACACGACCCTTGTTCTCACCCTCAAGTGCTCTAACACTGAATAGTCGCTTATGCAAGTTCCAATATACTTCTACCCTCATTTTATTCTATCCACTTAAAAGTTATTTCTTCTGCCCTCTCTATGCAATCGTCCCAAGAAAGGTCGGAATACAAACTGCTTAGGGCATAAGCTAAAGTGTCGATTATCTCAATGACGGGAGAAGTCCAGTCGATACCGTCTTCGTTTAGTAGCTCTGTTGCTTGACTTTTTCTCATGTAGAAGAACCATTCATTTGTCGCTTCAACTGCGCAAGATAATGTTCAAAGTCATTATCTTCTTCAAGGTCGGCATCTTCGTCTAGCTGCGAGAACTCAATAAGCTCGCCTCCATCAGTGTTGTCATCGCTCTGCTGATCACTAGGCAACTCATCATCATTAACATTTACTTCATACAAATCTCCAACAGTTTGTACTGGATCTGTAGTCTCTGTTCCACTGTCCTCGGAGGAGCCAAAGACAGCTTCAAAAGTTTCTGGGCTAATCACGTAAGCAACTACGTCCTTACGCTTTGTTACGGCGATTACCTCATTGAGAGGAATATCACTAATGATATCAGTTAGATTCACACGCATGTTACTAGCAGAAACATTCTTTACTTCGACGTTAGTCATCTTTAGCTCCTCGGAGTTATTCAGTCAAGGTTCTGGTTAAGAAAATCACGCAGTGCTCGGGCATCACGCAAAGTCATACTAACAGTTGTGTCGCCAACGCGCCAGTCATTGGATAAGGTGGTGATGGCAAGTCGGTTGATACCGGCCTTTTTCGCAACGTCATCACGACGAATATTAAACGACGCATGTCGTGTATTCTTATTCTTCTCAAACTTCATGTTGTCTCTCCTTTCGCCTTTTGGCATTTTCAATGTAATACGCTCACTCAAGCTGTCAAGCTGTCATACTGTTTTACTTGGTAAACTCTAGCCTTGCGTCCTGTGCGAGTCGGCTTTTTGACCCCACTATCGTAGATAGCTTTTTTAAGAACTAGACGACGAAACGCGGCTGAACATGATTGATGGGACATGCTCAATGCGATTTCTGCCTCGTCGCATGTAGAGCCAGTGCTGCTTTTAATAAAAATATACCTATACACTTTCATTTCTATCTCGCCGAGATTCACTAGCATAAAATCCTTTAGTTTATTAAGTTGTAAAGAATAATCAGAGATAGCCGCTGCTGCTGTAAGTGGGTTCAATCTCCCTTCAACCATTACAACACTATTCTCAAGAAAAGTTTTAAAGTAGGAAGTAAAAAAACCTTCTTCTGTTAATACCATGTCGATTTGTTCTTTCGATATGTCGTAGGCAGTAAAAGCCTCTCTCATTTCTCTAAACTGCCTATCAGTCCAAGATTCAACTGAGTTGAGCCAAAC
>Ga0208019_1000503_pt1 | contig 21068 bp, 34 predicted proteins | sample CB_VirMetaG_5_FD_184540 | JGI IMG/M metagenome (GOLD analysis project Ga0208019, IMG submission 184540) | Freshwater to marine saline gradient viral communities from Chesapeake Bay - CB_1508_1D Viral MetaG (SPAdes) (version 4) | ecosystem: Environmental > Aquatic > Marine > Coastal | place: USA...
TTCCTGAAGGAAGTGGACAAGATGATCGCTGACCTCGTTCTAGATGATGAGGAGTTGGTTCGCGCGCACGAAGAAATCGACAGCACTAATCAGGTACTCGGCCAGTTTTAATGCCAGCAGATATTGATCACGCTAGAATCATTGAACGATTAGGAGATGCTCATGAGGAGCGCCTACAAACTGCTTTGCGCCGTCTGGAAGAAAGGGTCGTGGCAATCGTTTCCGCTGCGCCTACTAAAGCTGGGAGTCTATTTGATCTTGAGTGGGCTATCGCAGCTCGCACTCAAATTCAGTCGGTTCTTGAGCAGGAATATCTTGCCGAAGTTCAAGCAATAGTTGACGGATACGATGAGGCTCTCGCTTCCGCCCAATCAATGCTTGGAGAATATGGAGCATTTACTGAAATCTCGCCCGATGTTATTCGCAACTTAAAGAGATTGAGCTTTCAGGGATTCGAAGCAATTGGCAATGAATACCTAGATACCTTGGCAAATGAGATCTACCAAAACACGATCACAGGCCGACCTGTTTCTGAATCAGTAAAGACGCTGCGCCATGCAATCAACGGAATTTATATTGAATCCGACTCTGTGGAAGCCAATCGTCTTGTCGATATTGCTCGCAATGGTTCTGATGCTCAGCGGGCCGAGGCAATAGAAAAGCTACACACCCTATACGCCCGCGATAGAGTAGGTAATAATTTAAGGCGATATGCAACTCAAATGGTTCACGATTCGCTGATGCAATTTGATTCCTCAATCGTTGTAGCTGCCGGAAAAGAAGCTGGCGCGGAAAAGTGGAAATACTACGGCTCTGTAATCAGGGACTCTCGCGAGTGGTGTAAAGATCACGCAGGAAAGTCTTATACGGAAGACGAGATCCGCGAAATGTGGGCCAATAACTCATGGGCAGGGAAAGCCCCTGGCGATCCGTTTATTGTGAGAGGCGGATACAACTGCCGACATCATTTTCGTCCGGTATTTGAGGAAGACGAGAATGCCTAAGAAACTTGAGCAAGAATTGAAAGCCGTCTGCAAGAAACGCGGATGGGGCAAACAGCGGTGCGATGCGTATGTGTACGGCACACTTCGCAAGACCGGCTGGAAGCCTAGCAAGAAATAGTTTCCCCACACACTCCATAGGAGGTTCGTAACATGAGCGAAGAAGTCATGGAAAGCGTTGATACCGAAGCGACCGCTGAAAGTCAGGAAGCTACTTCGGAGAAGTCCTTTTCACAGTCTGAAGTCGAGCGAATTGTTGAGCAGCGTCTAGCGCGCGAGCGCAAGAAGTTTGAGAAGCAAATCGAAGGCGTTGACTTGAACGAGGCTCGCAGATTGCTTGAGGAAAAAGAAGCAGCAGATCTTGAGCGCCAAAAGGAGCGCGGAGAGTTCGAGCAGATCCTCAAAAAGACTGCGGAAAAGAAGGATGTTGAAATTCAGAATCTCCGCTCTCGACTCCACTCAACATTGATTGACGGCGAGGTGATGAATGCAGCAGTCCGCAACAATGCCGTTTCACCAGAGCAAGTAAGTTCGCTATTGCGTTCTAACATTCGCTTAGGTGAGGACGGTAATGTAGAAGTCCTTGACGCTAATGGCTCCCCACGATATAACGATTCCGGTGAATCCTTAACGGTTGGGGAACTTGTTGAGGAATTCCTTACAGCAAACCCGCATTTCGTTCGTGCTTCCGGTGGGGGCACGGGAAGCAAGGGCAACGCTGGTGGCTCTACACAGAAGCCTGCATCTGTGGCTGATATGGTCGCAAATTGGAACAGCGGAGGCAAAGAAGCCTATGCTGCAATGAAGCGAGCAAAATAATCCACTTCTGTAATCTTTTGACAAGGAGCCAATCATGGCAGGCACTACTTCTACTACTCTTGACGACCTGTTCGTCAATATCGTTGCTCAGGCGCGTTTCACCGCTGAAGAGCAATCTTTGTTGCTTCCGCTCGTTACCATGTACAACATCGGCAACGAAGCTGGAAAAACTATTCAGGTTCCGAAGTATCCGGCTGTTACCGCTGCCGGCCTTACTGAAGGCACCGATATGTCTGAAACCGTTGTTTCTACCAGCAGCGTTTCTGTAACCGTTGGCGAAGTCGGCGCTCAGGTTCTCCTGACTGACCTGGCTGCAATGGGCGCAGGCAACCCGGCTGAAGAACTCGGTACGGTTCTGGGTAACTCCATCGCTACCAAGATTGACAAAGATCTCATCGCTCTGTTCGATGGTTTCTCTTCTAGCTTGGGCGCGACCACTACCGAACTGACCGCAGCTTACTTGTTCCAGGCCGCAGCTACTCTGCGTGCTAACAAGGCTCCGGGCCGTCTGGTTGGTGTTTTCCATCCGTATCAGACCTACGCTCTGAAGGCCAACTTGACCAACACCTTCGCTAACCCGAACGGTGGTGATCTCCAGAACGAAGCAATGCGTTCCGGTTATGTTGGCACCATCGCTGGCATCGACATCTACGAGTCTGCAAATGTGACCGTAGACGGTTCTGGCGACGCGAAGGGCTGCGTATTCGCACCTGAAGCCATGGCTATCGCTATGAAGCGTGACTTCAATATCGAGTACCAGCGTGACGCATCTCTGCGTGCTTGGGAACTGAATGCTACCGCCATCTACGGTGTCGGCGAGCTGGATGATTCCTACGGCGTAGAAATGTACTTCGACGCAGGCCTCTAAGCCCTGATAACCTGGCCCCCGAAAGGGGGCTGGGTTTTTCTTATACAGGGGAAAAAAGATGGCATTCTCTACCGATTCAGACCTGACCGATCTCTTGCCGGACATTCTGAGCCTCGGCATTGCCTCGTTCACAGACGAACACGCTAAAGCCCAGGCCGACATCGAGCGCGAGATCCGCAACAAATGGTGGGACAAGACCGGATTCTCCGGCGAACTTGATTCGACCCTCCTTACAGATTCCCAATGGACGCGAGCCGCTTCCTACCTTGTCCTGTGGAGATATGCTCTCCCCCAGTTGACGAACTGGGTTGATGGCGACCGCTTCCAAAATATGATCGAGTTTTACCGCGCCAGATATGCAGAGGAAATGGATGCCATTTTCCGCGATGGCGTTGAGTACGATGCGGACAACGATTCGACCGTGACCAATACTGAAAAGATGCCGCGTTATTCTGGACGGTTATTCCGGTGAACATCGACATTTCAATAGACGGTAAGTTTGCGAAAAGATTTTTGGATGCCGCATTGGAAGGCGTCACCAAAAAAACAGAATCGTCATTGAAAGTTGCGGCAATGAAAGCCGAGCAAATTATTCTTGACCGCACAGAAAAAGGCGTTGGCTATAAAGGGAGATTTGCGCCATATTCCTCCGGCTATGCCAAAGCAAAAAGGGCTGGCTGGAAAAAAACCACATCCCGCAAGGGATTTAGCGGGGACACTTCTGGTATCGTAAATCTAATGGTGACCGGAAATATGCTCAGCGCAATCACTCATACAGTAAAAAAAGATCAAGCAAGACTGTTTTTTACTAGGGCAACTGAAGCTAAAAAAGCCGCATTCAATAACGCCAAGCGTCCATTCTTCGGCCTAAATCAAAGCGAGATGGACCAAGTTCGCAGAGCCTTTGTGAGAAAATTTGAATTATGAGCCTCAGAGAATCCATCGCCGCCAACATCGTAACCACATTGCAGGCCATGAGCAGCCCTGTGGCCGCCTCGTATGTCACTAGAGAGCCGTTCGACTTCCAAAAGCTATCTAATGCGCAGTTTCCGGCAATCCTTGTCGAAACGGCTTCTGAGGGGCGTGAGGACGCTACTATTGGATCGGCTTCAACGCAGCGACATGGAACCATCAATTATCGGCTAACAGGATTTGTCAAAGCGACAAATATCGACACCGCCAGAAATGAACTCATCGAATCAATCGAGGAAGCCTTAGATTCGGACAGAACTCGCGGAGGCTTTGCGGTTGATACTCAAGTGACTACAATAGAAACTGATGAGGGGGCTATTGACCCAATCGGCGGGATCATTTTAACCGTCAGCGTTTTATATCAATTTACACGCGGAACAACCTAAAAGGAGACTGCAATGGCAGTAGTAAGCGGAAAATCTGGTTCTGTCTTTTATGGGACTGACCTCATTGGTGAGCTGAATAGCTTTACCCTAACCATTACCCAGAACACCGAAGAATCTTTTGGATTTGGCGATAGCTGGACAACCAATACCGCAACCTCCAAGAATTGGAATGTTGAGGCTTCTGGCTATCACGATCCAGATGACACGAACGGTCAAGTTGCCACTATTACTGATATTTTGTCTGGCGATTCATCTGTTTCTGTAAAACTTCGGACTGAAGGTGATACAACTGGTGACGATGAATACTCTGGAACCATCATTCTTCAGGAAGTCAGCATTGAAGCATCTGCTGATGGCCTGATGGGGTTCAGCTTCAGCGGTATTGGTACTGGCGCACTCTCAAAGGGAACTGTTAGCTGATGGCTTTCAAATCCATTGATAGATCTGACACGGTATCGGTCATCGTTTCTAACGATCCAGCGGTGATTGCTGGACAAAGCGACTTTGATCGGTATCGTGAAGATTTTGACGAATCCTTCCTAAAATTCGTTGATGGCGATGAGCCGACCAGATTTGTGCTTGGAACAATCAGCTATATCAAGTTTCAAGGCATTAAAGATCGTCACATCAGTTTTGATGTTGACCATGGCGGCAATCAAAACATCAAGACCAACATTTTCGGATTGACAGCCGAAGCATTAGCCCACTCGATCCGTAAGATCGAGAATGGCCCTTTTGATGTCAAGATCGTCGGCGGTAAAGCGTCTGACGAAACGATGAACAAACTTGGCTCATTGAATGTTGTTGAAGAATTAGGAAATATCGCTCTTTCGCTCAATGGGTTTGGGGGTGACGACAAAAAAAAGCGTTAGGTGCTGTTATGCAAACCAAGCTGAGGTTCGAGTGCAAATCCTGCACTAATCAGAACAAAGAGGCTAGGGGATGCTTTACAAAATCTCGCGCTCCGGTGATGGCCTTTGGAATTAAAGGAAGCACCAACAGATGTCCGGTCATTGACTGGCATGAGATGAATGAATACTTGCGGGTGTATCCGTACTGGAAAGAACATCAGTACCCAAACAGGGGAACATGGGCCGAGCAGCCGAATAAACTCGTAGAAGCAATGGAGGCTTTCGATGGCATTATCAGCGAATCAACTTGAAATTCTGATTTCTGCCCGCGACAAGGCTACCGCTGTCATCAAGTCGGTTTCCAGAAGCATTAAATCTCTTGGCAAGGTCACAAAAAGTTTCGGAACTGGCTTCAAGAACATATTTTCAAAGCTGACCGGAGCAATCTTCAATCTTAGAACAGGCATCCTGACATTAGCAGGAAGCTATGGCATAGGCTCCCTCGCGAAAAGCATCGTTGATGTTGGAATGGAGTTTGAAACCTACGAAGCAACACTCAAGACTGTTTTAGGTTCTCAGGAAAAGGCAAACGAAGCATTCAAGTGGCTTCAAGAATTTGCCAAAAAGACCCCATATTCAATCAATGACTTGACCAATTCTTTTGTCAAGTTGGCGGCTTATGGCATCAAGGGACAAGATGTAATGGCAACGCTTGGCGATACCGCTTCTGCGTTAGGCAAAGACATCAACATGGCCGTAGAAGCATTGGCCGATGCTCAGACAGGCGAGTTTGAGCGTTTGAAAGAATTTGGCATTAAAGCTATTCAGATCACAAAATCCAATGCCAAAAAGATGGGCGCATCTCTTGAGCAGGTCGGTCAGACCGCTCTTGCATTTACCGACAAGATGGGCAAGGAAACATACAAGATCATCGACCGAAATAATCGAGAGATGATTACTAGCACATTGATGGCAATTTGGAATGACAAATATGCAGGGGCAATGGAAGAGCGATCTAAAACTCTAGCTGGTATGTTCTCAAATCTAGGAGATTTGTGGACAGAATTCCGAGCCAAAATTGCCGATCGAGTAATTCCGCACCTTGAGTTGCGCGTATCTCAATTCATGGAAGCATGGAATAAATACTTCAATCAATCAGGCCAAGCAGCAGAAAACTGGCAAAAAATCATTGGCGATGTATTTAATAATGCGATTGATTATGTAAGCGGCTTTCTTGGCGCGTTCATGCAAACGATGGCAACATCATCTTCTGGTTATGATGGAAACATTCGAGATCAAGAAGCATGGGTAAAAGCAGGACAAGAAAGTTTTGGAACTCTCAAACAATCACTTATTGACATAAATAATACATTCAAGGAATTGAATTTTTCACTAAAAGATATTTCTGGCACTTTGAATTCAATAACAACTTTCTTTTCTAATATGGCCGGAGCTGTCAGAGCTGCGGTTCGCGCATTAGAAAGATATAAAAAGATTCTAGGTGATATTGGAAGAAGTGCTGGTGTTGGACTTGGAATGTCAATGACAGGACCGGATGCGGAGGCTGCCGCAAATGCTGCGCCTGCTACCGCTGGCCTCCGCGCAGCGGGTGGCCCTGTTCGCGGTGGCGGTTCCTACCTTGTTGGCGAGCGTGGACCTGAGATATTCACACCAAATAAGTCCGGCACGATCAGCAATAAGACAGGCGGCGGCACAACCGTCATCAACAACATCTATACCTCGAACTCGCGGCATGGCGTTGACAATGCCCTTGCATCGCGTGGGGATATGTCAATCCGTAGCAGCCGAATCGGGCTGAATCTGGCAGGCATCTAATGAGATTTGATTATCCAACCGCAGCAAGCCCAACGGCTTCCTATGTGTTCACCAATGACCCAGAGGCTCCCTATGAGCGGCAGGTGGTCAAGCACAACACAGAGGTGATGATGGAGGATGGCAGCGTCTATGTATATGCAAGGGCTGTGACCAGCTATCGTTATATGATTTCCTCCATTGTTCTGGAAAGCCAATCCGAGCGCGATGATCTGGAAACCTTCTACGACTCTACGGTGAACGGTTCCGAGAAACAGTTTGAATACACCGACCCCTACAACAACACCTATACGGTACGATTCGAGGATGATTTGACGATTACCGAAATCTTCAAAGGTCGCTTTTATCGCGCAACTTTCAATCTACTCGAAACGCCATGAGAACATTCAGCGCTGGATTCCAGACCAAACTAGCAGCCGGGACTTTCAACCCGGTTGTCTTTATGGACTACACGCTGAAAGAATACATTTCCGCTGATGATCCTGGCGATGGCAGCCTCATCACGACCGTATATCGCTGGTCAGAGCGCGAGATTACCTATGGCGGGAACACCTATCAGGCTCGTCTAGTAAAGCTGTCAACGCTGGACTTCAATCTAGATGCCTCTCAGCAGGTATTCGGGGAAATGTCTGTACAGGTCGGGAACAACATTGACCAGTTGATTTCTGTGATCCAACCCGGAATGACTGCAACCGTCTATCTCGGCTTTGAGGAGTCAGATGGTTCTGTGACCGATGCCGAGGTCATGTTCATTGGAACGGTCGAAGGCGACATTGAGATCACCGAGGACTCGGTATCTTTCAACCTGCAAGACATTGCCTACTCCTACGACCGCCAGATGCCGAACCTTGTGGATGAGGCGAATTATCCCGGCGCAGGTCGAGAGGATGTTGGCCTGCCCATTCCGATCATTGTTGGACGCGCAAAGGATCATATCTGCCGCTCAATTACCGGACAGTTCACGACCTATGTTGCTGAAGATGTGCAACCGTCATATAACCCAGAAGATGTATGGCAGCAGAATAGCGACAAAGGATTATTCGCACAAACGACTCAAAGTCTAGAATCACAATTTGCTGGTGGCCCGTGGTATTGCGTTCAATACGATGCAGACATTGGAATGAATGCGGAAACTAGCGAAGATGGAACTGGACTGGACATAAGCCCGGCAAGCGGCGGAGACACGATTCGGATATTCAGAACAAATACCTTATCGAATGCGATCCCATTTGAACGCGGCGAATATTACGAAATCATTGTTTCTGTGTCTAATTGGACTGCCGGAAATTTTCAGTTTTCAGGGCCATTCTTTGATCCGTTCGATAAAGACGAATCTACAACCATCTACTATTCAAAGAAGTATTGGGCGGCAACAGACTCAGCCTCATCGTTTGCGTTCAAGGTTACTGAGAATGAGTCAGTCGCAGATAACACATTTGATGTAATTATTTCCAATGATTTCAATGGAATATTTAAGGTAACAAGAATCTCCAAGCTAAATACAGATTCAAGCAAAAACTATATTTATGTGACAGATGATATTGCCCATTGGTACAGATCAAATGCCACAGAGAACGAAACAACCAATGTTCCAGAAATTGATAAAACAATAGCCATTGAGCATCAGATTGACCAAGATTCAGACTATGAATCATTTTCTGGAAAAATTCTGTCATACCATGTTGTCACAGACATTGAGCATGATGTAACTGGATTCAGAGTTGAATCATCTACATTGTGTGATGGGTCAGATGTGATTCTTGTAAATGGCGATGAGATCACAATGACAGGCACTAAGCCAAGCGTGGGCGAATACCTTCCATTCAAAAATGGTGCGCTTGTAACAGATGTCACATCTATTGATTACTCTACTGATGGCGGTCTGTATGTGCTTGATGATCTGACTCAGATGGCAGAAGTTTTAAGTGTATCTGGAGATGTAGTAACAATAGACCAAGAGTTGACTCCGAACTATTATCAGGTTGTTTCTCCGACAGGGGTCAGCGTGAATTTTAGCGGCAACACTATAACTGCAAATGATCCGTTTTTTGATTTTTCATCGCTTGGTTTTTCTGGAGGCTTATTATTAAGCGTCACCGGCTCATCAAGCAATGATGGGTATTACACAATAATTTCAGCCATTGGAAATGTGATTGCTATCTCAGGAGCCTTCTCGACAGAATCAATGTCGTACCCATCGCTCGGCGCAATTACTAATCCAATCAATTGGGGAGGCGGGCCAGCGTGGACTATCCTTTCTTACAATGTTTATAACTATCCGAAAAACTTATGGAAGATGACATTGCAAGATCCGATTCCTACCTATGGTTTCTCTATTGGAGATTCTATTAGGCTGTCATCCACCGCAGACGAGGTATTTGTTATTGCAGATCATCCTGTTCAAAAGATCAGCAATGTTCGCGTGAATGGGGTTCCGATAGATGATTCTGGGGAGCTGTATTACCTGTCAACTGGCTCCTATGGAAATGACGCTCAAAACAGGTCTTACTTGGTTATTCCATTTGATAAGCTGGCAAATGTTGCGCGACTTGCATTCCAAGTTGATGAACAAAGCAAGCTAGTTATAGATGACAGCTACACGGACGACTCAATCTTTGTAGATGATCCGGGGCATACTCATGTTGTCGGTGATTCTGCAAGAACATTCTCATGGGCGTTGGATATAAACTTCAACATCTTTGGCTATGGGTCTTACAGCGTTTATGTAAATAGCGGAAGCTACTCTAATGTTGTAGATACTGAATCTGGGGTTTTGCAAAATCCAGTAAGATTCACAAGCAACAGTCCTGAATGCACAGTCACATTTTCTGGTGCAAATTGGCTTGTTCGCCAGTTGACAGTTCAGTTTGAAAGAGTGGACAGCATTTCCGGCGAATCATTATATGACTTCGGAAGTGCGTCTGGATCTGGCGTTGGCATTGGCGCACTTGTCCGGGCTGATATGCCGGAGCCTGCTGATGCAAGCACTACTGGAGGCTCAATAGCGAATGTCATTAAGATTGGCAATGCTGCGACTGTTGGCGGGAATAACGATACTGGATACCTATTCCTAGACCCACCAATCTCTCTAGCGCAGGCAAGAAGCGCGTTGAGAATCACTTGCGATGTGATCGGCAACCCTGATGGATCGCTCGGCTACAAGATGCCGCATGAGCAGATCAAAACGATCATCAACAAGTACGCGCAGAACCCGGTCAACGGCACGGAAGGCAATGCGGATATTGTCGAGTTCGTGAATGAGGCAGAAATGATCGCGGCATTCAGCAAAGTTTGGAACACCTTTTCCAGCCTTGATGCTGCTGAGGATATTTGGCCGAGAATGCGGGAGTTGGTCAATGTCAGTTCGGAGTCTGCGACCAATCTATCGCCAGATTCGGAATTGGGTAACTCTGTCCTGCCGATCTTGCGCGAGGGAGAGAACGCGAAGGCATACAACGAGAAGTCGATTCATTGCCTAGACTTTGCGATCAACTCCACAAACCAGCTACGCGACCTGATCGGGGAAATGCTTTTGCACTCCAACATGATCTGCATTTGGCGGAACGGTATTGCCTATCTCAAGTATCTGCCGGACACCCCAAGTGCAGACGATACCCTAACCACCGCAGATGTAGTGATGAAGTCCATGAGCCTAACCCGCTCGCCGGTTTCTCATCTAGCCACCGACATTACCGTAAATTACGACTACGGAAAGGATGGCTTTTCTAGGAACTATCACTACGCGAAACAGGTTTGGGAGGATGGCGTGCTATCTATTACCAAGCTGGATGCCACCCGGAAGTATGGTTCCTATTCTCGCGAGCGGTTCTTTGATATGCCGATGATCCGCGAACGCGCGGCAGCGGAAATCTTGGCCAAACGGTTCTATCAGGAATTCGGTGATGCCAAGTTCCACTCCCGCTTTGAATCCGTTCTGGCAAACCTCGCGCTGGAACCCGGTGACAATGTGACCGTGCCTATCCCAATCCATCGCGATTCGGTCATGGATCGTGGTCTAATCACCCGCAAGACGATTACTTGGGGTTCGGCTGTGGACAAAAAGCCGGATTTAATCAACTTCGATGTGCGTGAAAACCACACCACATCGGGCTATTACCTGAGCCTGAATCTCTGATGCCTGACAATATCGCCATTGTTGACGAAATCTCGGTTGTCCTAAATGACCCGAATACGCTGTTTCAGGATTTGTCCGACTCCTTCGGGCTGGCTGACGCTGCGCCCTCAGTCGCCTCTCAGCCGGTTCTAAGCGATTCTCTGTCTATCTCCTCCTCTATTGCATTTGAGAAGGAATTGCGGCTCTACGAGGCGTTCACGCTGACTGAGGGCTTTCCGAGTATTACTGGGCTGCTGTTTGGCTATCAGGAGGAAACCGACAGCATCGCGATCACCTCGGAAGCCAGCGCAGAGGAACGAGATGCCGTTTTTGAAACAGGCGATTATGGAACCAGCAGGGTGTTTGTGATTACCGATCTGACCACCGTAGGGGTGTTTGAATGATCCCACAGTCAAAAGTTGTAGGAAAACAACTTCCGACAGATGGAGTGCATCACGAATACATACGGATGCGCCCGCAGGATTTGATCGTCAAGGCACAGGGAACAATCAACGCCGGCCATGTCACGATCAAGGTGGTTGTGAATGTGGGCTATGAGGGCGAGCATTATTTTGAAGGCGAGGCCGACCTGCTTGATGGCGATGGGATTTATGCCGCCCAAGACGGACTGGTGGTCTTGCGAGATGCTGACCCAGATCGAAATATTCCTGAGTGGAATGGCCGCAGAATCATGGTCGGCATGGTCTATCAGAATGCGCTAATACTTTTCCCAACGGTGGAACCATGAAGATCGTCACGGCATCGACAGAAGAAAAGAAGGAACGAGCAAAACTCGCGCTGGAGGCTACAATAGAAGCGTTGTATCCGAAGAACGAGGAAATGCGGTTGATTAACCTTGGGATCAGCGATCCCACTCACCCCGATTATTTGGCATATCGCCAGCAAATCGCGGAACTCATTGAGCAATACAGGAGCGAATGGCAATGAATGAGTCCATGAAAATCAAGGGCGATCTGTTGATTCAAGTGATCGGCCCAGATGGAACCGTGAAAGATGAATTGTTCACCCCGAACACCATAGTCACGGCAGGCAAGAATCTAGTCGCAACGCTGGTATCTGGATCAGGTACGGCGTTCTCTCACATGGGTATTGGCACAGACAGCACCGCTGTCGTGGTTGGCAATACAACGCTCGGATCTGAAACTGGCCGTGTTACTTTGACCAGCAAGAATGTGACCAACAATGCCATCGCCTATGTCGGTGATTTCCCGGCGGGTACTGGTACTGGCACGATTGTCGAGGCTGGTATTTTCAATGCCTCCAGCGGCGGCACGATGCTGAACCGCGCAACCTTTTCTGCGATCACCAAATCCGCATCAGACGCATTGAAAATCACTTGGACTGTGACCTTCGGCTAAGGGGAAAAACATGACAGGCGTAGTCACTAGAGCGACAAAAGGCGTACCACTAACCGCCACAGATCACGACAACAATCTGGAGGTGACTGTTTCGCTCCACAAGAGCGCGACAGAGCCATCTCCGACCTATGCCTGTATGTTGTGGGCAGATACCAATAATGATCTGCTCAAGATGCGGAACAAGGCGAATGACGCTTGGATCACGATGGGAGCATTGGATACCACAGGCGCATTCTCGGATAACAATTTAGCCGATCAGGATCAGCTATCCGAATTGTCCGATGTGACCATCACTTCCGTTGCTGACAATGAAGTGCTGGCTTATGACTCGACCTCAAGCGAGTGGATCAACCAGACTGCATCCGAGGCCGGACTTGCAACCTCCGCACAGGGATCTCTTGCGGATTCTGCTTTGCAAGACGGAGATACCGTTTCCTCTCTAACGATCACCTCTGCCGACATCAACGGCGGCACGATTGACGGAGCCACCATCGGCGGGTTGAGTGCTGGTGCGGGGACATTTACCAATCTGACTGCGACTGGCACAGTGACGCTTGGCGGTACTGCTCTTACGGCTACCGCAGCTGAACTAAACTACACGGATGGCGTAACCAGCAACATTCAAACACAGCTTGATGCGAAAGTAGCCAAAACGTCTTCTACTGGCTCTGCTGTCCTCCCGGCAGGTACTACTGCGGAGCGGGATGGCTCTCCAAGTGCAGGTTATTTGCGCTGGAACAGTGATGACACCTCTGCTGAGGTATATGACGGCAGTGCTTGGACTGCGGTAGGTGGAGGTAATACGACAGATGAAGGGTTGTATGAAATGGCTAACACCATCTCCAGTAATTACAGCATTACTTCTGGTAACAACGCTATGTCTGCTGGGCCAATTACTGTGGATTCCGGTGTCAGTGTCACCGTTCCGTCTGGCAGCGTTTGGACAATCGTTTAAGGATCTACCATGTCGAAGGTAAAAATCGAAGGTAACGCAAGCGGCACTGGTACTTTCACCATAGCCGCACCCAATTCAAATACTGACCGCAGTATCACGCTACCGGATGCTGCTGGTGAACTGCTGCTGGCTAATGGTGATGGTTCTGGATTGAATGGAGTTGTAACTAATGTTATCTCATCTTTTTCTACTGGAAGTGGAACGGCAAATTCTATTGCAAGCAACACTTACACAAACATTGTTTCAAGTTTGTCGTTGCCAAACAATTCAATGATTATTGCTTACTTTAAGGCGGAAACTTCTAATTCGAATACCCCAAGTAACGCAACTTATGGAATGGCGATTTCAACCGCATCAAATTCAGCAAGTATAGTGGCGTACCAAAATGGGGTTGGGGTATATCCGAAAAGTGGAATTGCCCCTTTAGCAGGAACATTGATGTACTTCAATGGAACAGGGTCAACTCAATCAATTTGGCTGGCAGGTTACCCTTACGCAAGCTCCAACTACAACACCCCAAATTACACAGTAACCTACTACATAGTGAGTTTCGCATGAAGACACTTGTTGAAAAAATAATTGAAATTTATCCAGAACTTTCTGGGAAAAGTTTTATGGAAGTAGGCATTTGTGTTGTTAACGATAACAACGGAACGCCAGAGTACATTGGACTGTGGGAACACCCAACCCTTGCAAAGCCAACCGATGAGCAGCTTGCTGCGGTAGGAGAATAAGACATGGCACTCGTTCTAAATGGTAGCGGAAGCATCACTGGCCTAAGTGCGGGTGGCTTGCCGGATGGCTCTGTAACGGCGGATGACATTGCATCCACTTTGGACTTGTCGGGTAAGACCGTAACCCTTGCTGCGGGCGGTACTGGCTATGGCAAGGTGTTGCAGGTTGTCACAAATACAACTTATGGATTAAAAACGTCAACCACTAATACTTTTGTAGATACTGGGCTTTCTGCCAGTATTACTCCTAGCTCAACTTCTAGCAAAATACTTATATTTGTTTGTAATTACGAAAATTACACTGCAACAACTACAGGCGGTATTAAGTGGAAGCTACTTAGAAACAGCATCGACATAGGTAACTTTGGTAATACAACGCTTGGGTATCACCAAGATAGTAGCAATAACTATTTTAATGTTCAGATGCAATGGATGGATTCACCAGCCACAACAAGTTCGGTTACATATAAAACTCAATTTTGCTCCTCTTACTTCGGAGAAGCGGTGACTATTATGCCCGACAGCACCTACTCAGTAATTACCATAATGGAGATCGCAGCATGATTACTAAACCAGATGCTCTCCAATCCCTAAAGCCCGGTGCTGAGTGGGTTCTCCGTGGTGATGACCTTGAATGGCTAGACACCAAACAAACGCAGCCTACCGAAGCTGAGATTCAGGCTGAGATCACTCGCCTGCAAGCGGAGTATGAAGCCAAGGCATACCAACGCAGTCGTGCTGCTGAATATCCAGCCATAGGCGATCAACTGGATGCTCTATTCCATGCAGGTGTATTCCCTGCGGAAATGGCAGCACAGATCCAAGCCATCAAAGACAAGTATCCAAAGGGGTAAGCCGTGAGTACATTGAAAGTAGATACGATTACAAAGGCAGACGGTACTGGAAGCCTCAGTGTACCTGCTGAATCTGGAACTGTAGTCACTACAGCATCCCCTTCATTGGGCCGCAGGAACCTCATCATCAACGGTGCTATGCAGGTGTGGCAGAGAGGGACTAGCTTTTCATCAGCCGGATATACTGCTGACCGATGGAAATGGGCAGGCGGTACAGGCTCAATATCTCGCCAATCTTTTGCCGTAGGTTCGGAGATTGAAGATTCACCGTATTATTTGCGTTGGGCTATTACTGGAAACTCACAAAATTACGAGCTTCAGCAAAACATTGAAGACGTAAGAACAGCAGCAGGTAAGACTTGCACTCTATCGTTTTGGGCTAAATCAAGCAGCAGCGAAACTTTAGGATGGGCTGTTTATCAAAATTTTGGTAGCGGTGGAAGCTCGCTTACAGTGGCGTCTGGTGGCACTTATACGGCGACAACTTCTTGGCAAAAGTTTACTTTTACTTTTGATATGCCATCAATATCTGGCAAAACAATCGGAACAAATAATTTTGTTTGGGTTCGTATTGCCCAAATGACGACAACAAACACGCCAACGTTTGATTTTGCAGGTGTTCAATTTGAAGTCGGCAGCGTAGCCACCCCATTTGAACACCGCAGCTACGGTGAAGAACTGGCGTTGTGTCAGCGGTATTACTATAAACACGCAGACGGCAGTATTGCAAGCAACCAAGTAGTTGGTGTTGGGTTCTACGAATCTAATAGTGTTGTCTTTGGTAGTGTGAAATATCCAGTAACAATGAGAGCAATTCCAACCAACGTATCATCATCAGGAACAGATCATTTTAGCTTTTTTCGTCTTAGTGGTGCCGACAAATTCAATTCATTATCCAATGCTCTTTCTAGTGCAAATCAAGCTGGTTTTTTTAATTCATCTGAGGCGTCTGGAACGGCAGGTGATGCTGGGAGTATTCGACTAAATAATGCAAGTGCTTATGTTGCTTTTGACGCTGAATTATAAGGATGACAAATGGATAAAATGAATATTACATCTGCTAAATATATTGAGTATATGGGCGAAACATCTTGCATCAACGCAACCATTGACGGCATCACCATGTCAGTCCCACTCGATCCAGCGAATCGTCACTTTGCAGAAATCATGCGTCAGGTTGAGGCGGGTGAGCTAACAATTGAACCTGCGGAGTAAGCTGTGGAAACCCAAACCCTTATCAATAGGTGCTGACAATGAGCGAAGAAGCGCGCCTGGAACGCATTGAAAACAAGATCGATCAACTCTCCGATGCCGTCGTTTCTTTGGCACGGATGGAAGAGCGCATGATTACCCTATTCAATAGAATGGATAGCTATGATCGTCGTCAGCAATCGTTAGAAGAAAAGGTTGATGGTATTGACACCATTGTGACTAAGCGCGGGGCCATTCTTAGCATTGTTGACCGAGCTGTTTGGGTTTTCCTTGGAATCGTCGGCGCTGTCTGGGCGCGGAAATTCTTATAATGTTTGAATTCTTTATGCCTTGGACTTGGATGCAGATGATCCAGCCTCCGCCGCCTCCCCAGCCAACTCAGCAGCCGCCAGCGATTTATTACATACTCCCCTGTAAAAAATAGCCCTAGAACGCCATGAAACGCCCCAGTAGGCGAGATCTAATGAGAAAGGTACTAACCCTGCTCCTACTCTCTGCGGCGCTCTCAGGTTGTTCTATGCTCTCTGCCGTTTCCAGCCTGCTTCCAGGTGGAGGGGACGGTGTGAACGCAAATGCCCAGATCGGGGCAGAAAATAATCAAGCAGTCGCCCAGGTTGGCGACGAACTTTCATCTGGCGATAACAGTACCGTCACAAAAGCTGACCAAGCTAATGCCGTAGAAGGCACTCAGATTATCAACTCAGAAACACCGTGGTGGCTGATTGGACTTATCGCACTATTGGCTGGCTGGGCAATTCCTACTCCGATGGCTATGGCATTGGGGATCGTCAATTTCTTCCGAATCATTTTTGGCAAGCAACCTCTGAGGCACGACTAATGAGCTGGAATTACCGCACAGTCGAATACCGTTATCTCGATGAAGAAGTGGATTTGTATGTACACGAAATCTTCTACGATGATGATGGCAACCCCATTGGCTTCACCGAAGATGCAATCCCTTCCTCCTCCAAAGAAGAAGCAGCCCTGATTTTGGCCGCCTATGAACTGCCGCCGGTAGCTTATATGGACTGCAAGCGCCTTGACGAACAACCGGAGGACTGGGGATGGCTGAACCAATCGAACTGAGTGATTACACAAACTCCTCGATGTCTTGGGATGTCGAGGGAATGCTGCGCCATTCGATCAAGCAGATTCAGGAAGGCAAACGCGAGGCAAATAAAGCCATTGTTGTTTTCTTGAATGATGATGATGGAGCCTGGGACATCGGCTACACGCAAGCCCAGCTATCGCATTCCGAAATCATTTCTATATTGGAAACCCTCAAGCATTATTTATGCCTTGAGATGGTCGGGTATTACGAATGAAAGCCGTTCTAGTCAAATGGCGAGACATTGCCTCATGGGTTGGCTGGAACGACGATCTGATTAATAATCAAGCAGATGAGCCACCAACCTTCTACACGATAGGGTTTTTGGTTCGTAAGACTAAGACAAAAATAACCATAAGCGACACCTATGAAGTTGGTGGAAATATCACAACTTTTCCGGCTGGTTGTGTAGAGGAACTGAGGGAGATTGATTGTGGAACATCTAAAAAGGTACGCAACAGCAAGGGAACTTGAATACATTGCTGCCATTGAAGAGCATGGAACTCAAAGAGCCGCAGCTGAAGCGTTAGGCGTTGGGAGGACAGCAGTATGTCAAGCCATAAAAGCCGCAACGGTACGAGCGGCCAAGCGTGGCGTTTCTCCAGAACACGATATGACACACCCCGCAGCGCCGGGGTTTTCTGTATCTGGAACTTCGACAATGTATGGGCCAGAGGGCGACATCAAAGCCCAATGGGTCAAGACCAAGCAAGAAACTCGAAGCATCGAGGAACTGATTGCTGAGTTCACCGAGGGCCTTAAAGAAGATCTAAGGGGACTGCACAAAAAAATAGAACCGCCCAAGAAGAACAACGAAGAAATGATGGCTGCCTACATTATTGGCGACCATCATTTCGGGATGTTCGCGTGGGGCGAAGAAACTGGCGGCGACGATTGGGATACTGAGATAGCCAGCAAGGTTTTGATGAATGCAGTCGATAGACTATGCCAGCGGGCATCTGATGCCCACTACGGGCTTTTAGTGAATGTCGGGGACTTCTTCCACGCTAATGACACAACAAGCCTTACGCCGGCTTCCAAGCACAGTCTGGACACAGATGGGCGATTTGGCAGAACGATCCGCCTTGCCGGAAAATTATTTAAGCATCTGGTCAATCGAATGCTGGAAGTTCACAAGGAAGTCATCCTAATCAATGCTCGCGGCAATCATGATCCGGATTCGGCTCTGTGGCTGAATGAAATGCTGCGGATGTACTACTCTGACGAACCTCGTGTCACCGTACTAAACAATTTCAGCAAGTTTGTCTGGCATCGGTTTGGCAATAATTTAATCGTCACCCATCATGGCGACCGGATTAAGGTTCAATCCGCTTATGAAGCTATCACGCGCAACCTGTCTAAAGAATGGGGCGAGTGCGAGCATCGTTTTCTGTGGATGGGCCACATTCACCACAAGCAGCAGCACGAGATTGGTGGTCTATTAGCGGAAACCTTTAATGTCCTGCCGCCGCCAGATTACTGGCATTCAGCGTCAGGCTATGGAGCCTCCCGCTCTATGACCTGCATCATGCTGCACAAAGACAACGGCGTTGACTGCCGGTTCCAAGCCAACATTCAGGCATTGACTAATCATGATTAACATGACACTATGGATCTTCCAGAAGGAGGATTTATGGACGCAAACTATCTCGATCGGCAACGGAAATACAGAGAAAAAACTGGCAATGCGGCTACGAAAAAATATGAGCGAACGCAGAAAGGCAAGCTAATGCGCCTTTATAGAAATATGCAGTCCAGAATCACAGGCATTCAAAAACAGAAAGCTCATCTCTATGTTGGCAAGGAACTGCTTTCTAAGGAAGAATTTTATCAATGGGCAGAAGCAAGCCCAGATTGGGATCTTTTGTACTCAGATTGGGTTCAGTCTGGATTTGATAGAAAATTTGCGCCAACTGTCGATAGAATTGATTCATCAAAAGGATATACGCCAGCAAATATGCGCTGGTTGACTCATTCAGAAAATTCAAGGCTCGGCGGCAAATGGTCGCCAAAAATGAGGAAGGAAAATGAATAAGTGCTATCAATTAATCGACTTCTGGAAAGACATCGACGCAGCCAAGAACAAGGGCGAATTGCTACACGCCTGCCGCAAGGTGCTCTCACAGTACGGCCTGCATTCCAATATGCCAAAGGAAACCTGGGAAAAGCTAGAAGCGGCTACAACGCACTTCTATAGGTGATCTTTCCAGATCTGGTCTGATTTTTGGTCAGATTACGATTCCCGGTCGGGCATAAATCCGTAGAATCTGACGGGATTTGGCAGAAATATACCCGTTTGGGAATAAAAAACCCCGCAGAAGCGGGGCTGTATATACAGTGTGTGTATGTGATAGGCAGAAAGAGGTTACCTCATTTGCAGAGTAATGCAGAGAAAATGCAGAGTAAAAAGAGAACCCCCACCGAGAAAAGCCCAGCAGGGGTTCGGGCCGAGGATGCTATCCAAGGCGTGGTTGGTGACGATTACAGAGTTCTCCGAGGGACAACCCAGACCCAAGCTGAACACCACTCAGCGAGGGGTGACTAAAATATGGCAGATCCTTATTTTAGAATCAACCCCAATAGCCATTTTCCTCATTGAAGGTAGCCACATCACGGTCGCACGGCTTGTTGATGCCGTAGATTACAGGGCAAGGATTGCCCCAATAGCCATTCTCTTCGTTAAAGGTGTCGATGTCGGAAGCGATTACGCCGGATGAAACGCCGACCAATACAGCGCCAGCAATGAAGGATAGAATTGATTTCATGATGAACCCCTTAAATTTAATGTTTGCATACTTTAGCAAATCCTTATGGAGCAGTCAATGATTGATGAACCTGTAACCGTTGGTGAGTTAATCAACGGAGAACTTTTCGAGTACCAATACGAGGTCTATGAGGTGCTAGAGAATCGCGGCACAAGGTATCTGCTATGCGAGCGGAAACGAGATCTTGAACTGCTCAACATCGAACACAATCAGATCGTGGAGCCAATCTAATGTCACAGTTTATGGATTTGATCCGCCTACCGAACTTCGGCCTGGGCGCAGCGAAGGGGCAATTTGCCGACATTTCCCACACGCATCGATTCGGCGCAGTTCCGGCGATGTCGCAGAACACCACAGGCACGGTCTGGGATGTAAACGATACCGTCTATCCGTGGGCAGCCTGGGCAACCGCTGACACGCTGACTATTCCTGCGGTGAATGCTTCGGACAATGGAAAGACGCTCATCATCAATGGGCTGGATGCGAATTACGACATTTTGAGCGAAACCATTGCCGTTTCATCTAGTTCTACCGTGACCACGACTGGCGAATTCAAGCGCGTTCACAGCGCCTATATGCACGATGGTTCAGCAGTGAATGTGGCTGCAATCCTGATCCAAAAGGGCGGCACTACCATCGCCAAGATCTCTGCTGGCAAGGGCCAGACTCTCATGGCGGTCTACACGATCCCAGCGGGATATACAGGCTACATACTCAAGGGAACTTGCACCTGCCAATCTGGAGCCGATGCAACTGGCGAAATGTTCGTCCGCCTATTCGGTGAAGAATCCTTCAATGTGGGCCACACCTTCGAGGTTTCAGGCACAGGCGGCGAATATACCTATGACTTTGCAGTGCCAGTAAAGATCCCTGAGAAATCAGACATCGATGTTCGGGCAACCGTTCGCAGCAATAATGCCCGCGTAACAGCAGCCTTTGACATCTTGCTCGACTACGATTAAAGTCCAGAAAGACGAAGCCCCAAGAGCGCTAACTCTCAGGGCTTCAAAGAATCGGGTAAGCACCTACCCGGTGAATGAATAGTACTGTAAGCGATCACTAACTTACAACCTTTTCTTTTACCGACAGTCTGCCCGACCGGGAACTACACCGGAAAGAGGCGTGCAGGCTGATCCGTCCTGCCTAGTCAAAAGCGAATCTAAATAAATCTAGGCTCTGTCCTACCCCTGACAACCTAGTCCCTTGACGCACCCATT
>Ga0208019_1000504_pt1 | contig 21046 bp, 18 predicted proteins | sample CB_VirMetaG_5_FD_184540 | JGI IMG/M metagenome (GOLD analysis project Ga0208019, IMG submission 184540) | Freshwater to marine saline gradient viral communities from Chesapeake Bay - CB_1508_1D Viral MetaG (SPAdes) (version 4) | ecosystem: Environmental > Aquatic > Marine > Coastal | place: USA...
GTCAGATACAGAACAAATCCACACTGCTCGTCGCTAGCGGTTGGGTTGCTAAACGTAAAAGTGTTCGCACTAGTGTCAACAGTTGCGCTGACGGAGTTGCCTAGCGTCAGGTCAATGTCTTGGGTGCCGCCGCCCGTTGAGCCGATGGCGTTGGTTATTTCGCCGTAGTCTTTTAAGTTTACACGCTGAATCGTGTAATCGGCCATGACCAAATTTCCGCCGGCCGTCATTACATCGCTGTCATCGATTGTCCAGGCGGCAGTATCGTCAATAGCGTTGCCGCCTGTGCCGTCCCAGCGCGCTATTGAATTGTCAACTGAAGTGGTGGGCGTTCCAGATATTTCACCGGGATCTCCTTGTGGTCCGGTGGCGCCGGTAGGACCAGTCGCGCCTGTCGCGCCGGTGGCGCCCGTCGCTCCGGTAGCGCCGGTGGCGCCGGTGGCGCCGGTATCACCTTTCGCGGCGACGGTGTTCCATTTCGCGCTATCACCAGCAAACGTGCCACCAGACGTGTGCGCTTCAATGCAGATATAAGACGAGCCGGCCTCTGATACGACATCATTCAAAACATAAGCCGTGCTGGTTGCCCATGCTCCCCGCCAACTGCCTACTGTCGTGTCCAGAACGACTGCGCCCGTGCTATCAAAACCGAGATATTTGTTCGCGCGAACTAACGAGCTGGTCAGCTCAGAATTGAGCGTTGCATCAGTGACAGGATATTTAAGAGTCCGATCGAGCTCTTCTTGCAAACCCTGAGCGATGAAGGTCAACCGATCTAGCGCGTCCTCGTGGCTGTTAGCCGGGAAAGGGTCGTTTTCAACATAGTCGGTGCCTTGCGTCAGCGTCAGTGTGCGACGAATAACAACTGTCTCGCCAGAAGCTGGCGCGGATACAAAGACCACGTTGCCACCGGTATCGGTGCCGGCGCCCGTCACTGTATAATGAGTTGTCAGAGTCTGTGTTGTCTCAACCCCGAGCGAACTTCGTATGATGACCTCGAGATCAGCGTCAGCAAATATCTTAAAGGTATAGGCAAAGGTCGTTGTCGATCCGTTGCCAGCGTAACTCACTTTTGTTGTGGTAGAGGAGACAGACATCAGAGACCTTCCATTTCTTGCGTCAATGTTTCGTCACGTTGTTGAGCTCGTAGCCGTATGAGCCGGGCAATATTGGGACCGAATTTTGGGTGATCAATTGTTTCTGCCAAAGCAGTCTCGCGAGCATTGATCCAAATGCTCTGCAATTGTAAGCGCAGTCGCTCGCGCAAAGTTTTGCTGCCTTCAGCGCGTTTTAAAAGCGCCTGAAAGCCGGGTGTTTTGATTTTCGCTGTAATGCTCGACCAACCCAGAGAGTGAGCTCGCTTGTGAAAGAAATATCTTTCATCATCTGTAAATTTAATAGGCTCATCAGATCCTGGGGGCGTAAACTCTTCGGGAGCTCGAGTTAGCGACAACCCTTTTAAAACGGTTGCCGCTTTCATTACTGTTTGGTCTTTTAGCTTGGATCGATAGAACGGGCTGATGAAGTCAGCGCCGGCCGCTAGATCATAGGATCCGGTATCGGGATTGTAGTTGCCAGCATGTATGTCATTGCCCATTAGATCGACGCGGGGTTTAAGATCTTTAGAGAGGCCCGGTGTTTGTGCTCTTAGCTCATCGAGGTAATCTCGAGCATGTCTAACAACCGGATCGTTTAGACGTTCGATATAAGCCGCACCCCGAGGCACAAGTGACGTGCCGATGGCTTCAAAGAATTTACCCGAGTAGCGTTGTGGGTCTTGGGTCAACGCGACGATATTACTGAAACCTTCCATAAAAATTTTATTCGATACGTTGTAAAACGTAGCGCCCACAGCCGCGCCAGCAATATCGTTAAATGTCAGCTCGTCATCATCCTCAAGGACATTGGTTATTATCTCTGCACCATCGACAACAACGCCTAAGATTGAGCTGAGTGGCTCCATTCCTGCATAACTAAAGTATTCGTCGCCTATCCGTATGCTGTATGGTTGCCAACCAGATGCCCGATAGATAGCGCGCAGGTTAGGATCAGTCGGGCCACCGCCGGTGATGCGACCCTCACCCCACAACTGATATACTGTGACCCCAATGCCGGCGCTAACTGCGAGACGCGCAATAGCCTCATCTCTTTGACTGCCTCCCGCTTTCAACATGTTCGACGTTTCACCCCAAAACACACCGAGGGGTGATCGATCTATAAAGCTGTATTTTGCTGAGTTATAAGGCGTCTTTAAAAAAGGTACGGCGTAACGCACCAAGGGAACCCGTTGCAGTGTTTGCAAGCCGCGACCAACATTATCCATGTCAGTTTGCAAGGTTTGATACTTAGCAACGGCGATAGCCTTCTCTTGCATCTCAGGCGGCGGGTTGACGACTGCCTCTGCAATGAAGTCGGACAGCTCTTCGCCTTCGAGCCCCTGCATACGGCCGCGTCGAAAAGCTTCCTCGTACATAGTGGCGCGCTGCGCAACCACTTTAAAAAATGTATCTCCAGCCTCGAGCGTCCTAAAGCTTACGCGGCCCATCGTAAAAATATTTCCGAGCACATCAATGGTTGTGCCAAGCGCGCCATTTTGTCCAAATGCCTCGCCACTAAATGCCGGGACGCGACCTTCGCGAGCTCGCTCTATTTTGAAACCATCGATGTCGCTGCCCATGTTTACAAAGGCAGAGGCAGACTTCATGAAGGCTTCACGCATCGCCAATGTTTGACCAAACATGCGCGCTTGTAGATCGCCCATTGTAAAAGCGTCATCGGTTGCAGTGCCGGCAAGCTTGCGCACTTGACCAGACGCTACAGCCGTTACGCCTTCTGCCATTGGCATGACAAACGTACCGATCACACCACCGATAATGTTTTTAGTTTGCGTGATAGGGTTAGTAAGCAAAGCATGCTGCCAAACCTCATAGGCTGCATTGAAAACTTTCCTCCAACGAAACCGCGTGAAGGCTGATCGCTGAGATGGGTCATCAAGCTTGGTGTATGCCTCAGCCAAACTCCTAATATTTCCCGCGCCACCCATTTCCTCGAGCATCTTAGAAAAGTCTCGAGTCCTAGCTTGCATAGCGAACTGCTGCGCCATCACCGGGTCTTGAAGCCCCTGGTAACTTTGCGCCGGAATATTGAACTGACCTAGCGCTCGCGCAATTTCGGTCTGAGCCCCCCTCACATTTGCTTGCAAGTTGGCGACCAGCTCCATCTGGTATTTGAACCGCAACAGGTCTTCCTCAGATCCCGTCTTAGCAACCTCAGCCAGCCCGTCGAGCTTTCGCATTTCACTTACCAGCAAATCACGCGCAGCCAATATTGTCTCGGCTAAGCCCATGCCCTCGACCTCGATGGCTTGGCCCGACTTACGATTCAATATTGCTTCCGTCAGCTTCCGCGGGTTCATCCCCACGAGGTCAGCCATCTGCCGGGTTGCTTCTCTGGAAATCTCGTCGCGTTTACCCTCAGTAATCTTGCCGGAATATCTTTGCGAGATTGCTTCGATACGCTCCTGTATGCCAGCTTCATCCGGAAGCTTTGTACCATTGAAATCAGACAGGCCGCCGGCGAGCAGCTCGTCACGGTTTGCGGGCGCCTCCATAACGGAATTCACGTCATCATCATTTACCTTGATGTATCCCTCATAGGGATCATCGACAATGAATTGACGAGGAAGGTCTGGCTTGGGCTGAGGTGCGCTTTCTGGCTGGGGCTCTACACTCAGGGGATCAGCCGGCTGTCCTTCTTTAATTACGGCCGGCGGCTCATCTACGACAGGAGCAGCGTCGGGAGCCGCCGGCTCACCGCCACCAGAGGAGGAGTCTGCTCCGGGCGGTGGTTCTTGCTGATTTTGTTTTTGTTTAATTTTTTGGCGCGCGCTGCGAAGCACATCGCCAGAATCTTTCGGTGCCAGAAGGCTCTCAATAAAATCGGCGCCGGCGCGTCCCAGTTTTTGCGGAATACGGCTCATCGCAACCTGGGTCTCACCGGGCTGCTCTTCAAGCGGTGCTTCCACGCCGCCTCGGCCCAACAGCGAACCGCCGAGCTGTTCGTTTTCATTCAGTGCCATGAAAATTCCCAATAAAAAACGCCGCTAAAAAGCGGCGTTGTTTCAGTTAGATTTAGTTGCCTTATTCGGTAGGTGGCTCGCTTGTATCAAGCGGCCGGCCCCCGGCTATAAAATGGCGCTCCGCGCTCGAGGGTTTCTCGAGTGCTTCCATTTGAGCCTTGATGGCCTCAGCAAAACGGTTACCCTCTCCGTTCCGAGCAACCGATCTATCGTAGATTTCCTGCAAGGTACTCATCATAATCGTCCTTGAAAAAGACCTTAGTATCGTACTCGTTATACTGAATATTCGAGATGAAGTCCATTTCTTTGGGCAAACTTAGAACAAGGTCTTCCATCTTATCTTGCGCTGCTTGAATGCCCTCTTTGCCATCTGGTGCAAACTCTGGGATATATTGTAATCGCAATCCTACAAAGTCGCCGGTGTCAGCGCCACCTGCTTGCCGCTCAGCAAATCTCAAATCGGTCGCGTAGGTAAAGCCAACATTTAAATTTTGCTCGTTGATAATTTCTGTAATTTTTTCAATCTCGTCTTTGCCCAGCGTCCTATTAAAATAAATTTCAACGCCTGGATTTGCATCAGCTACTTGTCCGGGTTTTACAACTTCAGAAAAGAAAGCTGAGTCTTGATCAGAGTCTTTCGCCTCTTGTACGAGCTGCCTCATCATGTCTTCCGGATCATGGTTTTCACGAGCGATATATTCGAAGTCAATTGACCGTTCATCGAAAACTTTGCCTTGATACCAATAGCGACCCGTTGTTGGGGTGAACCTCAACATCGTTATTGTGTCATCGGGACGACCCGTTTCTAGCAACCGACCCTGCGCCTCGCCCATTTGCATATCGCTTGGCACTGCACCTTCGCGCTCCAATGACAAACCACCAATCAATCGACGCGCCGGCACTTTACGTGCAACCACTGCTTCAGCCGCCGCAACATCCGCTTCACGCTCCGCTGTCTTTTTCTCCAGGCGCGGTTGCAGCGCCTCGTATTTCTTTATTTCACTATTATACGAACTAATTTGTTTTTTAATTTCTTTGACGCGAGCAACCGCCGCATCTTTATCCTCGATACCCTCCGTCTTCATAATGTAATCGCGTTGTTTGGCTAAAGTGCCGGCCTCGATGAAATCACCGAGCTCAGCTTTAGCCGCTACAGCATCATCATAGGTTTGCTTCAATTCTGGGTCTGCAAGCTTTGTTTCTATCTCAGCCCGGTTCTTTGCGTCAGGGTCAGACGTTAGAGTGCTACGCGCTGCCTTAACACCTTCCGGATTCCACACGCCGGCAAAGTCAGCCTCTGTCTCCAAGCTGCCTCCTTCCCCGGCTCGGGTTGTCCAGCCGTTCTTAGTCCAGATTTCTTTTTCGAGAAACCATACAACTGCTTGCAGATCATCATCATTTAGATCGATGCCTTGCTGTCGCAGTTTTGCTGTTGCCGCTGCATACACATCTTGCCCAAAACCAAATTCTGCGCCCGGAACTAATTTTGTATCAAGTTTACCAGCAACCCCATCTTCAGCTACGACAGCTACTCGAGGCAGGTTAGCAAGACGGCGCAGGTTGCGAGCTGCCCAAACATCGATAGTTGCCTTGTCCGAAAATCCAATCAAGTTTCCAGTGAAGTTTGGCGTCTTGGGACTAGACCCCGGTGTCATATCTCTAAACAGATCGAGCAGAGCCATCATGGTTGCTGGGCTGTTTGCGTTGAACAGCTTGCCTGTTCTTTTAGCAATTAACGGAAATTCAGACTGCGCAGCTTCAAGGGCAATGTCTTTCGCTTCACTTTCACTTGCGCCATTTTCAAGGGCGGCTTTTTCCGCATCAGCTCTGACACGATAATGGTGATCGACATAACCCTCGCCATCAACTTTACCGCTGCCTAATAACCCGCCGTTCTTCAACCAAGCATCTAACTTAGTGAGTGCATCATCAAACTCGCCTCGCGTAAATCGATGCATGACCTCGATGGCGTTCTCCCAGTTTTGTTGCACGTTGGTTTGAGCTGACGTTGTACCAATAACATCAGCAAACACGTCACCAAATCCACCGAACTCTGCGCGCAACCGCTGACGCATTTCAGAGTACCATTTTCGGTGCTCCCAAATTGTTGCAGCTACAGGATCGCCGTCATCAAATCTTCTTTTAAGTGCAACAACCTCGTCAACCATCTTTGAGCTTATTTCGTCAACGGTTGTATTTTTTTCAAACCCATAAGGTATTTTTGTAATTTTGAGTTCAATCTTGCCTTTTTTTTCTGATGCCTCTTCCACCTCGAAACGCGACCAACCTTCACTCTCTGGATATAGCTCTTTTAGACGCTTGTATTCCGCTTGGACGCGAGCCGAGCTCAGGTTTGCCTTCTTGGCTACCTCAGCCAGTTGGTCTTTTTCTCCCGGACGAAACCGATAAGCTTTTTTGACGCGCTGCCCACGCTGTACACCTGTCGAGCGCATGCCACTTCCCGAACCACCCGTTGGCACCCCGGTGAAAAAAGTATTTGGAGCTGGTGTGGGTATGGCTTCCGTCGCCGCCTTGAAGCCCCGATAACCAGCCTTGACGGCTGCTGGAACGACAATTGGGACGGCTATGCCCAGCGCGGTGCCGGCAACGGTTCCTACACCTGCCGCTGTAATGTTGCGACCATAATCAAATTCAGTCTGCCCACTTTGAGCCGGCGCACCCATAGCAACATACTGGCGTATTGCGTCATCGACGCTGGTAAATAACCCGCCTTCGATACCGGCTAAAATACCAAATGGCAGCGTTGCTCGCATGGCAGCTCTAATGCCTTGTTTGCCGGCTTGTGCTGCCACTTGTTTCGCAAGAAAACCGCCCCCAAGAGTGCTGATCCCTATTAAATTTGTGTAATCTGTCAGCATCCCCTTGAGCATTCGCACTGAGCCATCCCAAGTGAAATTCGGAAGCTCGTCGTATTTGTTCATCATGGTGTAGAATGCAACACGCTGCTCCAGAGGAGCGCTTTGCAATTTATACATCATGCTTACCATGTCACTTAGGTCCCAATTAAACTGACCCAGAAGCTCGAGCCCCCACTCTCCTACATCCTCATCGGAAATTTCGCTTGCGTCTCTTTTGAAATCTTCCCCATCTGCAAACAAACCATAGATGGTCCGCGCCGAGTCCAACCACATTTGATCCTTAACGAGTGACGTGCTTGTAATTTGGTGCGGACGATCGGATGGGTGTTTCTCGAGATCAATGTCTACATCTTCATCGACAGCATCGGGCTGATAATCTTTAAGCTGTAAATTTTCGCGCAACGATTGCTGCACTTCTTCTGACAGCATCGGATTATTGTTTGCTAAATCGAAAAGCATCATCGGCGTTCATCTCTTTGCTTGTTCATAAACTCAGCATCGCTTGTCGCCGCACTGGCGTCATCATCATTGACGCTTTGGGACTCGAGATATTTTTTAATTAAAAATAATGTTCCAAGTTGAGCTGCCAGGGTGCGGGGCTTGCCTTTAAATCTGCGTTGCACATCAGCAATGGCATAATCGGCATCACTTGCCGTCCACTCTTCGATATTTTTAATGCCGGCTTCCTGGCCGCCCAGAATAGGATCTAGGTTGGGTGGGCCGTAGAGCGGCTGAGGAATCTGACGCAAATTTGGCGTAGCGCGAAATGAATTGATTGCTTCTTTGAAAGCTTGCAATGGCGTTGTGCCGCCATCCGCAATCTTGGCTTGAAAATTCTGTAGGGTAATTTGGCCGCGCGTTGCTGCCCCTGGTAAAATCTGATCGAGGAACCCTTGCTGTTTTACATATTGTTCTAAGACACGTTCGAACGCTGCCGTCTGTTGATGTTCTATTGTATTATTTCTTTTGCCGGCGATACGATTTTCCAGCATCTGAAGCTGGCTGGTATCTATTTTCTTGCCTACCGCATTAATAACTTCATTTTTAATATCGTTCAGTTGCTCATGCGTTGTTGCGTTGTTTATGCTTTTAATTGTCTCGCCTATCCAAATGTTATCGACTTGGATGGTTTTGCCGACATCATTTATCAAATTCATCAACTGATCATGTTGCGTGGGCGAGATGTCGTCTACTTTCAACATGTTGTTAATTTGAGAAATGCTTGGCAATGGCTTTTTAGGGTCCAGCCGGTGCTCATGAATTTTTGTTGCAGTTGTCGCGTACGTTATTCTTTGACGCTCAGTTCTCGCTTTTTTGTTTCGCGTAATTTTCTGATCTGACTCAGTAACCTTACGCCTCATCAGCCGATCACTCAGACGCAATGCTTCCTCTGCCAGTTGAAGACGACGATCAGGTGCAAGATCTTTATATTTATTTGTGCCGCGCAGCTCTTGGTAGACCTTTTCGGCTGCGCCAGCATCGCCGGCCTCACTGGCCTCGAGAAGCTCTTGATTTACATCGCCTTCAGCCAGCTCTTGTTTGTAGCCTAATTCCACTTTGCGCCGTTGTTCCGCGTCATAATATCCAATAGCTTCCAGACGTTGGAATATACCTTCAACAGGCGCCAAGGTTTGTTGTGTCTTTGGATCCGGGCCACCAACTTGACCGAAAATTTTACCCTTAATTATTGCGCGCCTAGCCGGTGTGGCTGTTGCAAATTCTGCGGCCATTGCGTCTGCTTCAGAGAGCGAGCTTGCAATATGACCCGAGACCATGCGCTTGCGCGCCTCAGCTCGAGAGCGCGACATAATAAGCATGGTTTCACTGCTAAGAGATGCATTGATTTGACGTTTAGTAGCGCTATCGAATGTATCGGTTAGCATTTTCATGTTTTGGCGTAGCTTTTCTGCCTCTTTAAGAATGTATGTGCGAGCCTTGTCAGGATCATCCATACTGGATGCCTTGATCTCGTGATCATACATTTTGCTTTTGAATTCGTTTTCAGCCGCAAGCTGATTCGAGGCACGCCTAATTTTAATCTCTTTGTCTAGCAAGCTCAGCATATTCGATTGTAGCTCTTTGCCGCCGGCGGCCACCGCTAAACCAGGCGCTTCCATCGCCGAGCTACTTAACTGAGAACGAAACGGGCGAGCGCCACTATCCTCAGTCATCAATGTCTGAGCTCTATAAACTTGTGGTATTTTCATATTGACCTACAAGAATTTCATAATGGCTTGGCCAGCACCGCCAAGAAGAGACTGCGTTGCTTGAATCTTATACGCCTGTTGCCGCGACCTACCTTCGAGCCGCGTTAAGGCGGCAGACAGTCTAGACTCGGAGGCTTGTTCTCTTAACGCCAAAGCACCGACCTTGGCGTTGTATGTGCGGTACGCCATTTCGTCATCCGCCTCAGCCGCGCTGATCATTTGCACCTTGAGCGCAGTGCCGGTGTTCGCGACCACATTATTCTTCCGATAGGCGACGGCCATGCCTTCGACCATGCGATTGGCTTGCTCGGCAAAGCGTATGTTCGCGCGCTCTTGCGCTGTTAGCCGCATCTCCGCTTGTTGCTCAAAGACCTTTGCGTTGCGCTCTTGTATCTTTGCGTTGTACTCAGCAACCTGTCGAGCCGCGGATCCGGCCTTGCTAGAGCCGGCTGCGCTCATTAATCCACCAGCAACGGCTCCAGCGGCATACAAAGCAGGGTTCATTGAACTATACTCATTCGTAAATAATCCGCGCCTTCGGGTCCAAACTTTTGCATCAGACCCTCTTCTTTAAATCCCAAAAATTTAGAAAACCGAATTGCCACTTCCCAGTCGGCTCTTACGTTCACCTGCACTCGGCGATAGTTGGTCTTGACGATTTCCTCGTGCAAAACCTCTTTAGTTGCGCGGGATAACGTCACTGGGTAATCAAGCAGCTCCTTGGCTGCTATAAACCAACCTTCGCCGCATCCTTCCCACAAATCGATAATTCCGGAACACATAACCGGATCGTCGTTTATTAGGACTGTGACCGAAAAATTGGATTTTTCTAAAAGCTTGGCTTGTCCGACATCTGTCGTCCACGGAACCTCGCCGTCAGCAATCAGCGCTTCGCCATGCTCGGCTTTATATTTTTCAATAATGAAATCGCTCATGCATTGAAGGTTTCGAGCCTCGCGTAGATACCCAGTATCGTCATTGGCAACGGCTGATCTTGGACAACAGTTACATGGCCGTCCGTTGTGTATCCATCCCGAAACTCGAGATCCTTGTCTCCTGTAAATAGCCCAAGCGGCTGACCCATTTCGTCGGCGCTAGAACGAAATGGTATGAGGTCTAAGCTACTCGGCGTTGGCCCCACTTTAGCGCCTAACGTCTCAAAAAAACGAACTGTCACATCGTGTATGCGTTTGATCTTGCCTTGCGAGCTACCATCGACTGCACCACCCTCAATGCGCATGGTGCGCAGGGTCGATGTATAAGGGAGCCCGACATGAACTTTCTCGGCCGATCGATCGAGCGTGATACTGCCCGAGCTCACTTGCTTGTCAGCATGGCTGGACCCGTCTGCCAAAATGGCAACCGTGTAACCCTCGAGGTGATCAAGCCCGGTGATCGTTGTGGTTGCTGAGCTGTCATATGTCAGTCCGCAATCCACAAAGAACGCATCATCAGCAACCCCGTTGAAGTCCTGGCTCTTCAGATATTCAACATACCGCCGCGTTGTGCCGTTGACGTTCTTTTGGGTTAGCACCCAGGTTTGATCCTCAGACAGGTCTCCAGGGATCACTGCTACTGATTCCGCTACAGCATTGGTCTCTGAGGTCACCGCCATCCGCGTTGTATCGCTCGACACAACAGTCAGCGGCTGCACTCCGGAGCGGGTTGTTTCTGTAATAGTAACAACATTAGCTGCCGGGTTTTCACACGTCAGGCCGGTGGTTGATGAGCTAGCGACAATCCGCGTAAACAAATTATCCGCGGTCGTATTGTTTGACGCATTTGGCCGAAACCCAAAATCTGTATCTGCCGGATCGCCGGCACCGGCGGCTTCAGTTGTGAACGTGTACGTGGTCCCGTCACTCTTTGTAAATTTAAGCGTCGAACCGGTCGCGATATTGGCATAATCGGTGAACGTCACCGTGCAACTGCCAGCCTTACCGCCCAAATCATGTTGGTGCCATGCGACAACATTCTCTTCGCGCCGATAAGTCATGCCTAGAAACGCGCCGTCAGCTCGGCAGCACCAAAGCACGTTGTCCGGCTCTTGCTGCATGTCCATATCGACAATGCCGCCGGCTGTTATGTCCTCAGCCAATAACGTCATATCGGGGGCGATGTAGCCGTCCACGTCAAAATTGTAGACCAGCTCCCGAATCTTACGCTGAGCTCGCTGCAAGAACAAAACTACGTTGCCCGATTGCACCGGCGACACAGTAGCCGTGCCATAGGTCGTCTGGCGCTTGATCTGTATGCTTGTTGGCGTAATTGGTTCCTGAGCGCTCGAGCCCTGAGCTGCGAACTCTGCACCGCTCGTGCCTATGATAAGCACTCGACCGGGAGACAGATAACGGATCTTGTTTACCTGGCTAGACGCGATTGTGTAGATCATCGCATCGCCATCGTCTGCACCATCCGCAAACTGATCGAAGCCCCCGGACTCAGAAAAGAAAACAGTCTGAGGCTGGTCTGTTGTGCCGGCGTAGACTAAACGCTCTTCAAAGAAACATACAGCGCTCGGATAGCCCGTGGTTGCTGAGAACGCACCCAACGACCATTCGTCAGTCGCTTCGAGCTTGCCTACAATTGTGAAGCTACTCCCAGCGCTCTCATCGGCTAGGTCGTCTGATGGTGACACAAGCATCGTGTCATCTGTCACATCTACAACAAGATAGTCGCCGTTGTTCGATGATGTGCCTGACACGGTGATCGTGTGTCCGATCTGGAAACCCTGGTCTATAAAATTCTTACCGCTATCAACAATTCGATCATTGTGCTCGGCGCCGGTTGCACTCGGATCACCTTCTTTGAAAGATATGGTTGTTGCCGTGTATTCCGGAAGCAGCTCTGCCCGACCCTCGAGGTTGTCTTGCACAGTCCCGACAACTTCTGTTGCGCTGGTGTACGTGTCGATCTTCACCCAACCGTCATGCATCTTGATGAGCCGGCCAACGTCAGTGCTCACGAATGTATCGGCGCTCGCGGTTACCGTGCAGCTCGAGCCCGTACGGGCTGATGCCGTCAGCGTTGTATCTCCAGTATTCTCATCTTGCATCGGGCCGTATTCGATGGGCGCCGTAGTCAAAGTCCAAGATGTATTGCCGGTGCGCGTAAGCTTTCGAGGATAATGATTCGGATGAACCATCCACATGGTGTCCGCGGACTGCGCAAACTTAACGTCGAACAGCTCTGCCTCGAGGTATGGTGAAGTTATCTCATAGACACGATTGGCAACGCCGCCTGACGTGTAAGCTGTGAAGCCGGTGCTGTTGATGTTGGCGCCGTCTTTATCTGTGAGCTCAAACGTATTGGCAGTCTTGTTGGCTACCAAATAACGCTTGCCGTTGAGCTCAGTCATTCCCCCCACTGAGCTGATCGTTATCTCTTCGCCATCTAGATAGCCGTGCGAGCTCGATGTAATGACACACGGATTTGCCTGTGTGGCTCCGGTGATCGTCTTATCACCTTCGACAATCTGACCTGAGTTTGTAAAGAACCGCATATACGCATCGCCGAGCTCGATGATGTAAGTTTGGTCCGTATTAAACTCGAAAGGTATCAGGCGCGTTTTCTTCGAGCTCGTTTTGACTTCGGCAACAAAGTAGGTTCCCGGCCGACGCACAGCACCGCCATGCGGATGAACCATAAAATTAGTCAGCGTTGTGCAGCCGTTAAAATATTTCGCGAGATCCGTTCTTCCATCGAGCCGGCTACTTAACCGGCCGGCTGTGAAATTGGAAAACGCTACAGACGCTCTTGCCATTACAGACGTATCGTTGTGAAGTTATCGGATACAAGCTCCTCGGGTGTGCCTTCGGTGGCATCAGCAAACCGAGCTTCGCTTAGTTTCATCAGGTACAGGTTCCACAAGCTCTCAGTGAACCCGTTGGAGTTCGTCATCGTGTATGCAATCTCGTGCGCCATGCGCGCTGCGATAGTTTCTATGAGGAGGCTGTCGTATTCGTTCGCATCAGTGACGCGAGCCAAATAGCGCAGGTTAATAGTTCCCTCATCAGTCAAAAGCTTGCGGCCTTCGATGACATACGTCACACCTTGGTCAACCTCTCCCTCGACATCTAAAACTCGAAGACAATAGGGATCAGTCGGCAGAGAAAACTGATAGGCAAATTCATACGCCGGCGCATCTGACAGGACGGCAAGCGCCGTTCGTCTTATCAGACAATTCCAAGGATGAGCCCGGAACACGCTGTCGCGGACAAACTCATAACGCTGGTTGCAAACGCGGCCGGCTTTCGAGTCCTCAGTCAACGCGATGATGTTGGACGCACCGATCATGTTCAGCGCTGAGTTACAAATATCAACGTCAGATGCCATGTTTAATTCCTAAAAAAGAAAGGGGGGCCGAAGCCCCCCAATCTAATTACTCGACAACGTAGAACATCATCAGCGCGATGGTGCCGGTGGCAGAAGCGCCAGCCAGCGTCACCGTGACGGGATATCCATCTTTGTCGGCGTCAACGACAGAACCGCCACCCAAAGCAAGGGTCACGGCGATATCGTTGCGGCCAGCAGAGCTGGTCGAAGTCGCGGCGAGGAATTCGTCCGCATCCAACGAAACAGCGGTGCCGTCCGCATTGTTATAGGCACCATGTCCTACCGACAGCGTGGTCGAAGCGCCAAGGGCATCGTTGTAGAGATACCCACCAACAACGCGAGCGTTGTCCGGTAGGTTGAACATCTCAATAACGTCAGAAGCGCTGAGGCTGGAAGCCTCATATTCGCCATAGGCGACACGCACTTTGCCATTGGTGTTTGGATCCACGAAATCGCTAGGATCGTCCTGGTCCCAGATGGTCTTCTGGATTGAATATACAGTAGCCATTTGTCAGACCTCCTTACGCCGACTCATCGATGTCGATCTGAACAACCTTTTCTTCTTCCATCCTGGTGCTACCAACTGACATGCAGTAGTAGACCTGAGTGGAATAAGATTTGTCAGAACGCTCATCGATGCGAGCCGTTACGTCTTTGCCAACCGCCAACATCAGCGCATCGCCCTGGAAGGCGAAGCAGGTGCGGATGTTGCCGGAAAGCGCGAGACGAGTGCTAGTGTGGAACCTGTAACCCAGATAGGAATCAAGGCTACCTTGAGCTAACGCCTTGACGGTATTGAAATCGCTCGATTTGACTTCAGTCGTATTCAGAAGCGATTCAATAGCAGCCGGGGAAACCACAATGTGACGGTTGTCAGGATCGACATCCGCCTCATCCATGATCTTCTTGGCATCTAGCAACTTAGCGATAGTCATGTTGGTGCCGCCATTGGCAATCTGGTTCGCGGCGAGCATAGAGGTGCTCGTGCTGCCAGCTTTGCCAGTTTTAGCCGTACCCGTCGCCGCGGTGATGATCTCATCATCAATCGCACGCCCCATCGCGTAGGCCGCAGCCTGTGCGTAAGAGCTCGTCGGATCAATCAACATTTTTACTTTATCGCTATCGTCCACGAGATCCGCCCACTCGTACGTGGTCATCGTGACCATGCGCCGAGAGTGAGGAGTCTCAACCAGGGGGGTGTCCCCGTGCCGAGTCGTCTTGGCGATTGCGGCAGTTTTCCCGATCTGATCGAAAAACGCCTTTTCGCCGGTGACCGACTCTTCACGAACAGCACCCCGGAGCTTCGAGCCCTTTTGCTGAGAAAGCAAATAGACATTCGAAGAAAACTGCTGTGAAAAAGCAGTCGTCACTTGAACAGACATGTGTCTATCCTTCCATTGCTGTTGAGTTAAGAGGAATGGCGACCGGCTACCCCTCGCGGGACCGCGTCTTCAATTTACGATTGATCGTCGGCGTGGCTCGCCAGCTTTTGGACCCTTACGGGCTACCCCACGGCTTCATCGCGATAGATAAATCCGTACAGTCGATCGCGCTCTCTCAAATAATCTAAGTGTTGAGGATGAGCTCTCTCGAAAAGCGGACCATCGATCCGCTCTATTTCTAGCAACTTTGAACGCGCTTCATCCGGAGACATGAGACCCGGCGTCTTTTCTATGCCGATCAACTCGTCTTCAGCCACACGTTCATTGATGAATTCAGACATACTGACCAACGCCCTGATGAAATCAGGATTGTCACCAAGGCGACTACCATCAGCTAACAATGTCTCGCTTAGTTCTTCAGATGCAAACTCATTCAATAATGCGCCAGCGTTATTGATGTTGTCTTCGAACCGCGCTCCGTATTCCTTTTGCAGAACTGCTTGCGTATTTTGCTGGGCTGCTTCTATCACATCGTCTGGATTTTCGCTCAGACCAGCCGTCATCTCATTGTAAGCCGAAACCAACTGCTGGGCTTGCGCGTTGTTAAGCCCAATCTCGTGCGCCGTGTTTGTAAACCAATTGAGCATGCCGGCGTCCGCTTGCTCACCGGCATCTAGCTCATAACCGTCAGCATTCGCCGGCCGGCCAAGCCGATCGTAAACAGCAGCCCAATCTTCCGCAGACGCATGCTCGCCCGGTAAAACTATTTTGTCTTTGCCGATCATGCTCGAGGCATTCACGTATGCCTTAGCTAAGTTCTCGACATCTTGTATCGGCTGCAACGCCGAATGCTCCCGTAAGTCCTCGGGCAAGCTTGCCCTAAAATCAGAGACTTCCTCAGACGGAGCTGCCGGTTCAACCGACTCCGCTACCTGTTCGTCCACCTTTACTCTCCTTCTGTCTGTTGTGGTAAATCTCTCATCATCTGTTCGATGAATAATATGGTTGCACGTTGCCCCTCATTGTAAGCCGTCCGATAAGGGTCGTTATCGAACGAGGGTACGTAACAATGGCACCGGCTCTTGAGATCCTCGAGAATCCGCACACCATTGTCTGTTTTAAAAAGCTCGCGATAGGCCAGCCGTAATCCTTCGCGGTCCTGTTCAAGGGCCGCTAGTTGCTCCTGTTCGTCCATGTTTTAAAATCCCGTTTGGTTTCCTTGCTGTAGAACCTTCATCGCCGGCGCAGCAGCGCCCAGCGCCTCAGCCGTTTGCATCGCTTCCATCTGTTGCATTTGCGCTTGCTCAGCTTCCGCTCGTTGTTCGCGCTTCGCCATCACCTGGGCTTCGCCTTGGCTAACCCGAGCCGGCACATGCAGAACACCTAAGAGGTGACGCACAAGGCCATCGAAATCGACATGATCAAATACTGATGGATCGATCGATGCTGCCGGCGACATGATCTCAAACATGCGCATGATGGCTTGCAGGTCGTTCTGCCGCTGCGCTCGTGCCAGAGGCGACACGTACTCGATCTCAATATCCATATCTGCAATTGCTGGCGGTGGCGCCGGGAACCTATTCTGCCGCACCATGATATTAAACGCCCGGTCGATCATGGGCTGTAGAAGCTCGGCTTGGAGACGACCCAGGACCGGACCCAAAAGCCTCATCTTCTCTTCGGTGCGCTGCACAACCTCTGTTGCCGTCATTTGCGGACCAGTACCGAGCACGAGTTGATCAACATAGTATGCAGCTCGGATAGCTTGCCGGCGCTGTTCCTCGAGGTTTAAGCCCAGCGGGTTGTTTGCGCCGATCTGCAACGGCTCAATACGATCGCGCGTTCCCGATCGGTAGAAATTCAAACCGCCAGGACGAGTGCGCACCGGCAAGATAAAACCGTCATCCGGAACCATGAGAGGCGGGTCTACTTGCTTCTGTGCTGCCTTGATCGTCACCTCAGACATGCGGTTAATCATCTTCACGTCAGGCAGGGCTGTCATCGAAGGGGATCTTCCATACCCCTTTTCGTATGAGCTCTTTAAAAACCTGGGGGTGACGTATGGCATCTCCCGGAAGCCGCTTTCTCCAAGAACGATCTTTTGATCCGGATCGAAATACAGGCTCGAGAACGGCATGTTCTTCGAGTCAATCTTCTGCGCATCCCGATCTGTGCGCGGCATGACTACATGGACAATGGTCACCTCATCATGAGGCTCGGCCTTCAATTTGCGTTGAAACTTTTCGCCGATGTTCTCTTCGCCAAATTGCTGCGCAAGCGCTCGGACTGGCAACGTAAATTTGCGATAAACCGTATCGACACGGCCAAGTTGGTTCTCGACTAAGAAGCATTCCTTGATATGCCGGGTAGAAAACCTCAGATCAAAATCTTCGTCAGCTTCAATGAAACAAACGCCAGTGCCAAACACCACGAGATCCATATAAAGCTCGTGGATCTGCTCCGAGAAGTTCGAGCGCTGGAACGCCTTGTGGAGCTGGTCCGTTACTTCCTCAAGATACTCTTTCGCCTCATCATCGACGTTCATCTCTTCATTGCGATAACGAAGGTCAAACCACGGAGAATAGGGATTCGTCAGCATGCCATGAAGTGACGCAGACAACATCTCAGCGGCATGGATAGCAGTGCCATCAAAGACTAGCTCCATGCGCTTGTCGCCCGGAGTCCGCTTGACGTTTATGTCAGCTTTGCGCGGCAAGATATACTCGGCGAGCTGTTGCCAGTGGTACTCCCACTGCCCGCGCTCGCTCTCGAGCTTGCTTAGCCGTTTGGCAAGCTGAACGGCAACGTCATTAGGTTCAGTCGCCATTAATCGCCCAGTCGCGCTTTCGTCTCTTCACCAGCAACAGAACCCAAAACGCTAGAGCTCAACCGCCGGGGAACGCCGCGCCGAATGGCTGAGCGCTTTTTCTTTTTGTCGCCATCCTTTTCACCAACCCGTACAGCCTTGCGGGGCGTCACAACCGGCTTGGGTGTTACGGGTGGCGGGGTTGGCGTTGAGCTACTACTGTCGCCGCCGCCACCGAAAACCTCCGAAACTGCGTCTGATACTGGTCCCATCGTCTTACCCTTTCATTGCGCCACCGAGCAGAGACGCACCGGCAACCTTTTCTTCAGTAGTTAAACCCACACCGCTCGTCGCGATCGACGCCGCCGAACCTTTCCGACGCTTCAGATCTGAACGCACGTCATCTTGAACCTTCGTTGACGCAACCTCGACGGCCGGCGGCGGTGGAACGGGCGGTATTGGCGGCGGTGCCGGCATTTTCACCTTCGGCATCAAAAAACTCATAGCGCTACCTCTAGCGGGTTGTAGTTGTTGTCGGCCGTCACTTGTGGAGCTCGGGTCCGATCATCAAATTTTTCAATTGCGATACTGGCGTAGCGGAACGAATCCGCGGCATGAGATGCCCAGGAATGCACCGGCTTGTCTCTAAACCGCCGGGAGCGTTCGTCGTACGCATAATGATAATATCTGAGAGCCTCGAGCCCTTCCCGGCACTTCTCTCGATCGAACCAAGCCATCGGGATCAACATTCTCGCCGCATGAATCCCATCATGCACTGGAAGCCGCGGAACAATCCGGAAGTTCAATCCAAGATCGTAAGCCACTTCCCGTCGAGTTTTTCCACTACCAATCTCCCGGACCTCGAGGTCGTGCGGTCCATTATGTCTCGAATAGAGGTAACCCCGCTCTTGCAGCATTTGTACATAATGTGGAAGCCCCTCGCCGCGAGACTGATAATAATCAATAAAATGGATAGAGCGACCAACCCGCTGATAGAACCAAATTGAAGTATAATCGTGCATACCGATGTCAAAACTTGTTTCGACCAGCGCGCTAGGGTCGTAAGGAACTTCCGTAATCCTGCCATCGTCGTTAGCCTTCTGTAGCTCTTTGCCAAATACGGAGCCTGGGACGTTCGCTACCCAACTACACTCAAACTCCTGATTGAACTGATCCTCAGACATCGTGGCGGCGGCAGCCTCGAGCTCGTCAGCGTCAACGATCCCCGTCTCGCTGGCCTTGTACATGGCTCGGCCCCAGCCATTGGCCGATTCCGCCGTTTCCCACAGATCGAAAAAATAATTGTGGCCGCGGGGTGTCCCCAAAAAGACGCAGGTGCCTTTTCTATCACTCAAGGCCGGCCTCAAGATTTCCGGAAACAAACTTTCCGGGCAATCCGCTACCTCATCGACGCAAGCAAAATCCAAGTAGATTCCGCGAAGCGAAGATGGATTCTCGGCGCCAAGTAACTGAATCCGCGCTCCATTTGGAAAGTCGGCTCGCAGCTCCGTTTCGTTGTATGAGACATCGGGTATCGCCGCGCAGTAATGCTTCAAATAATCCCACGCGACGAGTTTTGCTTGGACCCGAGTCGGAGCGATGTACGCCAGCCTCGGTCGATCTTTCGGTTCAAGTATCGCGCGCTTAATCATGTGGTTGATCGCACATACTGTCTTGCCGAACCGCCGATGCATTACCAAAACGGTAAAGCGGTGCTGGTCTATCAGCTCATGTAGTTTTTGTTGTAACGGTCGAGGTGTGTAAGGGATCTCGATGTTTACAGTTCTATTTTTCGCCATGCTCCTGCTGGACCCTTACTTTTTCTTTTTCGGGAACCCTCTCTTCATCAGCGAATAAGATTTATCGCTGATCGTGGTGTTCTTTTTCGATCTCGAGGTGCCGGCCTTGCGGCGTTTATTGATGTTCGCGTAAAGCCCAGGTTTTGCCATCAGCATTTCCACCGGCGTAATGCCAGCGCCTTTCTAGTTGGACGGCCCTTGCTGTCTTTCATTGGGCCTTTGACACCGCTCATACGGGCGCAAAATGATTTTTTTCTCGGACCCCCGCCGGGTTGCGGCCGTTTGAGGTTAGATCCGGTTTTCCGGTTGTAATATTTACGGCCGGCCTCAGTCAGGCCGCCTTTTTTGCTCTTATGTTTTGCGAGCAGTGAAATAGTTTCTGCCATAGCGTTTTCGTCATTGAGACCCTCTGAGACTGTGCGTCGGACGTATCGTCATAGACAATAGGCGGGCGATCCTGGGGGGGTGGGGGGGGTCTCTTTATGAAATCACCCGAGCCGTTTTCGTCGGACCGACCGCTGGTTGTGAGGGATTTGTGAGGCGCAACACCTAACCCTCTGTAATCATTGGCATGAACGTCAGGTTAAAGACCTGACTGACCTGCCTTATTGATAATGATTGTCATTCACACCTTCTCGCGCGCGCGAGTCGCGCCACCATCGTGTCCTGACAATCCGTTGTTTGCGACCTCTCCCTCACAACAGTCCACGACACTGCGCTTACAACCGATACAGATTATGTGTGGCTGTTGATACTTGAAGCGCGTGACACGTCCACACCAGGGACAATCTGATTGCCCGTTAAGATACCTCGACAGTTCCATTGCCCCAGCTCAACGTGATTGCATTAGGCGTGTCGTCACCTTCATCCTTACGAGCTCGCAGACCATTCGATGCGACCTGCCGAATAAACTTGTCCTTGTAGTCGGCTTCGAGCCGGCGCCGATTGACCTCGGCTGATGCCATCTTGGGATCATCGGGCAATGGCAGCTCGATCAGATCAATGATCTCATCACGTAACCGTTCAGCACGGATGGCTTGCGCCTTACGATAAGCTTCGTACGCGCTATCATCCTCTTGGATGTGCCTGAGCACCGTTCTGTCTGATGGCAGCTCCTTGTCCTCTCGGCAGATCCTAGCCAAGGACATGCCCTCGCTCATGCGTTGACAGATCACGTCGAAGACAGCGCGCTTTATTCGTTCACGTTTAGCCAATGTTGCATCTCAAAAAGATGCCGGCCACGAGGGCCGGCATAAGTTTGTAATCAGGGAGGTGATGCGCCAAGAATCTCTTGCGTCCTCTGAGTTGTGAGGGGCTTACTAGGCCAGACCCAGAGAACAAAACTCTCAACGTACATAATTTATACTAGATTTAGTACGCATTGTAAACACTAGCTACTACATTTTGTACCACAGCTCTAAAATGGCCCTCTCGAAGCGCCTCTTCACTGTTTGGGCATGTACACCCATCATACGCCCTACTCGCGCCCAGTGCGGCCCTCTGGCCCTCCTAGCAGCACTATGCGCAACAGCCCACACCAATTTTCGGTCTGAATCGTCA
>Ga0208019_1000505_pt1 | contig 21034 bp, 29 predicted proteins | sample CB_VirMetaG_5_FD_184540 | JGI IMG/M metagenome (GOLD analysis project Ga0208019, IMG submission 184540) | Freshwater to marine saline gradient viral communities from Chesapeake Bay - CB_1508_1D Viral MetaG (SPAdes) (version 4) | ecosystem: Environmental > Aquatic > Marine > Coastal | place: USA...
ACCAACTCTTCGGAGGCAACATCCCCCTTGAACTCTCTGAGGAATAGTTTGCCTCCGACCTTCTTTTCAGAGAAGGGAAAGTCCATTATTGTTGCTCGAACCAGTTGACAGACACGTCTCCGTCAACATTGTTACCTTTAATCGCGATGAGCATTTCCTGCCCACCAGCAAACAAGAATTCTAGTGAATCGAGGTTTTCTGTATTACTGTTTCCGCTTGTTAAAACAATTTCATAAAAAGGAGAAATTTCAGATAAATTATCAATAGTATTTTTACCCACGCCGTCAGGGGTTAAAACAGCGTAGGAAACGATACTTTGTTCTGCGTCCTGATATTCAAAATTTACGTCCCCGCCTATCTCTGCTCCAAGAAAGAATCCAACAGTCAAGTTTTTCCCAGTAGAAACAGTAGTGTTGGACGCCGCAAGACGCAAAATATCAAACTCTCCAAAACAAGATTCATTATTAAAAACTTTATTTGCTTTTAGAACCGCCAAAGGTGTGAAGTCAGCTTCAGCAACAGCCGCAAAAGAAAAACTTCTAGCAAACTTTGGATCCAACTTTATAACGTCGCCTTCAATAAAGGTTGCCATTGAAGCTGTTTTAATAGTTTTGCTTGTAGTTCCGGTAGTATTTTCGGATTTGACAATAGCAGAAACATTTGGATTCTTGAGAACCGGGGTGGTCCTGTTGTTCGAATTCTTAATGGTGTGAAAGGGAACGAAGAAACCGGTTTCTGTGTTTTCTATCTGAAACCTAGCATTTCCAAAACCAAGGTATTGAAATTCAATTTGAAAAACATTGCCCTTTTGAGGGTCGAGTACCATTCCTGATGGACCTAAGCCGTCTAGGCGATCTAAATTAAAAGAGCCTGAAGGAATAAAAGTTTCTTGCCCTAGTGACCCTGCTTTGATTCTAGTAAAACTACCCACAATAGAACCCCCAGACACAGAATAAACTCCGGTAGCCTCTGTAGTAGGCTTAGCCGAAATAAAGAACACGGAACCGCTTACGACATCTGCTTGGAACCCGCCACTATTGCCGCCTATTTGTGTATAGTCGCCTTGTGCTAATTGGTAAGCAGTTTGAGTTAGGCTATTGGAACCAGTGACAGGGATTTGGATAGACTCTCCGTTAAGAGTAACAGTAACAATTTCATTTGTATTTACTGCTGTTGTAACATCAAGTCTACGAATCTCTAACTGGCTTGTCTCTTGGTGCAATATTCCAAAAGCCGAACCGGAATAGCCAATTAGGTATCCACACTCTTCGTTTGACAGGCCACCATATTGGTTGTTGCCCACTGCTGGTGTATCATAGATCGCAGTAAACCTCATCATTGACCCTTGACCGGGCCGATATTTCAAGCCTCTTCTAAGTTTGACTAGCCCTTTCCCATTAGAATCAGTACCGCTTGAAACCTCACATACACCATTTACCGGAGTCACTGAACTTCCGATAAAAGAAGCAGTTATGAAAGTTTGGGTGTTAACTACTCCGTATACAAAGTCTCCCTGTGATTGCGGTCTTAGGGTGACTGTTGATAGCTCACCGAAAGCCCCGGCAGGCGATTCAATAACAACCCTTTCAGCCCCTAGAGCATTTGTTGTCCCAATAATTCTGGTAAAGCCCATTATCCTACTCCTACTGAACCTGACCAGTTGTTTGGCAGGTGCTTTGCGTCAATGCCGGTGAGACCAGCGACAACAGAGGCGGAAGCCTCATTCCCTGTATTGGACATCAAATAAATCTTTGTTACTTTGAACTCTGCTTCAAATGACTGGCCATTCTTCAAAAGACCATAGTTCGTTCCCTGAACACCATTGGAAGATGCCCCAAACCGAACAGGTGCTTGTGTAGCAGTAGCGTCAAGGTCATTCGTAATAACAACAAAGCGAGACACCGAGGGAAAAGAAATTTCCAAAGGCGCTGAGCCCGAGGCGGGAACGGTCAGGGAAGATGTAAAATAAGGTCGACCTGATGTCTGATAAGAAGGGACATGCCCAAGACCGTATGTGTATTTGAAATCGCTTGACATTACCAGAACCTACCTACGCCTGGGCCAAAGTCCTTGTGGGCGCGGCATGCCCAATAGCCCGCCTTTGTCTTGTCTTTCTTTTGTTCGCAGTTGTGACGAGCAGCGAAAGACTTGCGGGCTTCGGCACTATTCCAGCCGCCCTTGAGTCCGCCCTTTGCATCGCCGTAAGTGATGGTGCGAACATTGCCGCTCTTTGGATCGCGAACATAGACCTTGTATTTCTTGCCGCTGCCACTGTTGCGCATCGGTTTATTGAGGGGCGGGTCTTTCTTTTTCTTTTCTTCATTGAGGTCTTCGTCAATAAATAGCGGGAACTCAAGGGGAACACGCTTGCCCTCGACAATAGCCCACTCGCCAAGATCGGAGTTCTCAAGGAGATCACGCTCTTCGTCGTTCAAAGCCTCGTAAAGACCTGACTTGTAGTGCATGCGAGCCTGCTTAATCACATTGAAAAAGCACGGGGAACCTGCACGGTAGATGTTTTCGGTCACTGGGATCCTGTTCTCTACGTGGTGCATAAGACCGGGCTTAAAGAGTGTTCTTTGCAACTCTTCTTTAATAATCTGCCTCAAGTCACTCTTCATGGTTAAGCCTTCCTTTTTGCTGCTCTTCTTGGCTTTCTTTCCCCAAGACTTGCCTTTGCCGCGTTCTTTGCAGGCACCGGGTGTTGGGCGGCAGGCCGGGTACTTGGAGCGCTTCTCGCCCTCCTCACGACCACAGGCTTTGTAGCCGCCCTTTCCATCAGGGGCGTTGCAGTCGACCCAGCCCTTCTTCTTACCTTTGGCTCCCTTGCGGCCGAACCAATCGCGCAGACTAGACTCTTTGCTAGACTCTGTGCCTGCTTTTTTCTTTTCTTCTTCTAGAGCAACCTCTTCCTCGCGAAGTTCCTGTTCCTCTTTCTTGGTGCTTTTACCCCAATTTGCAGCGCCAACCTTGCGACACTTGACGAGGGCACCAGAAGCATAGGCAGAAGGCCAAACATCATAACGGGCACGAACCTTGTGGTAGCAAGCATCCTTCTTGCCTGATGATTTCTTTTTCTTCTCGGTCATCTTGGAAAACTCTTCCTCGATGATCTTACGAAGTTCTGATTTTGTTGTCTTCATTTCATTAGTGCCCTTTTTATTGCTGTTTCGTATTTAGAGCCGATGTTATAATTAGAAACATCTTCAGGCTTTACCCAAATAAATTCTTCGTGTTCGTCGCTCAACTTTGGGCTTCCAGCAAACTGATCGCAGACAAAGAAAGTTGTCCCATCTTGTGCGTAGATCCTTCTTGCCCCTTCAAAGCGCATCCTTGTCTCTTCAAAGACCTCCCTTTCCAGGGCGTTTATCTTTCTTTCTTTGTATTCTACATGGCCGCCTGGAAGATCCCATTCCCAAGGCGATGCCTTGCTTACAACCTTGCCAGAACGCTTTAGAATAAGAACTTTGCCATCTCCGTCAATGAAGACAACTTTTACAACATTTTGTGTGTCTCTGCCTTCTCTCATTGACATAACAAAGTTCTCCAATAGTTGCTTCATCGATCCAAGCGCTTCAAAGAACCAGCAACAATCTCGATAACCTTTGCACCTGGGACATGCTTTGGAAGTTCGCTGTTGATCTCAGGGACAAGTTTTTCTCGCACATAAGTCATTGGGCGAGTTGAGTTTGATGGAGGGTGAAACTTGATCTTTGCGCTCATAACCTCAGCGCCTGTGCCTGGAAGCATTTCGTGGCCGACAACCGTGACGCCTTCGATAGCACGGATGCGGTTTAGTTTTTGTTCAATACCGCCCCCGACAGCATCATTTAGGCGGATCTTCACCTCTATTCTAAAAAGACGAGTCTTATCAACGTCCTCGTAAAGCAAGATCCTTTGAAATTTTGAAACAAGTTGATAATAGTTCATTCTCTTTCTCCACAATAAATAGTTTTGAAACAAAGAAAGGCACCCCATGAAGAGGTGCCTTTCGGTTTGAAGTCAGTTATTTTAGTTGATTTGGACGTTGTGTCGTTTGATCTCTGGCTTTGGCGGGTTTGGCAGATTGATGCTCAAAACTCCGTCCTCGTAGGATGCTGTCATCGTGGAGGCATCAAAGCCCTTTGGAAGCAGCCAAGTTTGCTTGAAAGGCTCTTGGAAAGCCTTCCTCTCGCCAGCATAGGCAACATAAAGTCGCTCGCCAATGATGTAAGTCTGTAGTTCCTCTCTCTTTAGACCTGGGGTTGCAAGCCGAATAACCTGCCCGTCCTTTGTCTGCTCAATGAGCGAGGAGCCCTTCTGTAGTTCCTCGAATCCAAAAAACCCGTCCCAGAAATCACGTCGGGGACTGCCTAGTGCATAACGCATTATTTACCTCCTGTGTGGGCTCTCGGCCCTTGCTAGAATAAGTTAAGCACGCTGTTTTAGTCGTCAACCCTATTGTAGTCATCTTTTAGTCGCACAACATCATCAAGCTCTGGTGTGCTGACTTCAAGCAAGACAACGGGCTGTCCACCCTCTGGGGCCTCAAATCTGTGGATCTGTCCCGGGATGATGTGCCAGGACATTCCCTCGGACATTGTGTGTTCGATCTGAAGTTTGGTGGAATAGACCTTTAGAATCCCAGAGAGGACATGAATCGTCTCGTCCTTTACCTCGTGATATTGTAGGGAAAGCCGATGCCCTGGGTTGATGTGTAGGATCTTCCCTACATACTTATCTGTGTGAGCCCAGATCTTCTCCCAGCCCCAAGGCTTTAGAACAACCTCTGCTGGATATGAGATCTTGCCAGGCTCGTGTGGTGTGTCTGACAATTTACCTCCAAAGTTGAACGGCAATAATGCCGCATGCCAAAACAAAACAAACTGCGGTTCTCCAAGTGAAAGGAGACTCGTTCATAAAATACCAAGTCAAAAGCGGAAAGGGCACCCAAGAGGCGCAGAAGCCAAGGAAGCGAGGCAACCAAAGTTCCCCACCCTCCGCAACTGCCATGTCCCAGCCTTTCAGAAACATGAAAGACGCCGGAACCCCAAACATTAGAATTGCTAGAAACTCCTTGCCCTTCCACCAGTCATTGATATGGTGCATATTCAACTGAAACCAAGTGAAAGTGTGCCCGATCATAAAAAATCCAAGCGCCTTCCAGTAAACCAAATTCATCATTCCACCCTCCATTACGGCTCCTCGATGTCGCGCCCATAACTAGTAGGGTCATAGCACCATTTTACATACTCAAATAAATGTTTCTTGTGAAAGTTGTGCCACAGATGATCGTCGATCGGGATCTTAAGAAACTCTGCGATCTTCCTGCCTTCATCCCAAGCAGCGACCTCTTCTCTCAACACATCAACCCTTCGGCTTACGCTCTTGTTTTTGCGCTTCTTGCCGTAAGGGTAGTTGTTTTGGTAGTTGGCCTCTGCCCTCAAGCTTGCGTGCCCCACCTCGTGAAGTAGTGTGTAGAGCTGAATCCTCTTGTTCTGTTTTGAGTTTATTGTGATGTGTGGGTCGTCGTCAGTTTCCCAAATAGCATTGGAAACATCTGGCTCAAAGAAAACTGACGCACTGTAATGATCGACGGCGAAATGTTCTACGGATGCTAAATAGTCATCGTAGTTCTTCTCTGACATTTCACCCTCTCAATAGTTGTCTTCGGCTAACTCCAAGCTTTTCGCTTATTGTGTTCGGATCTCCAACAACGGTGATAGAAGAACCAACCTGTCCTCTGTCTAGGTGAATGCGTGTGAAAGTCTGGCGACTATCCATGTCTTCCGGCAAGAGCCCCTCTTGTAGTTTCCGCTGCATAGAGGGATCGGGCTGAATGGTCACAACATATTCTGGATTGATCCACACCTCTCGCAATGAAAGACGAGACACCGAAACATTCGTCTGAACAACCTCAACCAACTGAATCATCATTTCCTCCTGCATGTGTCATATTTTCAAAAGCAGCAAGGTCTTTCAACCCCTCAAGCGCCTTCAATTGGTCTTCCAAGTTTGGCTGCTCGGCTGGCTGCTCCTCGCCGCGAGAGAGGACACCAACATACCCTTGTAGTATAGAGTAGCAGTCATCGAGGCGGTTGTCAAGTGAAAACAATTCCTTTCTAATGTAGTCAATAGTCTTCATAGCCTGGATCGGGTCTGTGTCGGGCTCGATTTCCGCGATCTGTTCCTTGATATCACTGATCTCCCAACCCTCGGGCAAGAGCCTTGCGACCTGACTTGGCACCTCTTCCAGTTCTACTGAATACTGAATCTTAACTCTCATCACTCCTCCTCAATAATGGCATGGCCAGTTGTAATAAGTGTTCCTGCTGCTGATGCGGCGTTTTGTAAGGCAGTGATGGTAACCTTCACGGGGTCAATAACCCCGGTGTCGATCAGGTCAACCATGACGCCAGCCTTGAAATCCCATCCACGGCTCCCAGAAGCCTTTCTGACGCGCTCCAAAATAACATCCGGACTCACACCCGCATTAGAAGCCATCTGCCTTAGCGGGGCTTCTGCGGCTTCATAGACCACCGTGGCGAAAGAACCCTTGTAAGCCTTGGAAGCAGTGGGGAGAGCACGGATTAGAGCAACGCCCCCACCTGGGACAATGCCTTCCAATTGTGCGGCTCGAACGGCTTCCAAGGCGTCTTCGATGCGATGCTTCTTTTCGATCATTTCGACCTCGGTTGCCGCGCCAACACGGATGACGGCAACACCAGAAGCAAGGCGGGTAATGCGCTCTTGGATGCGTTCGCATTCCTTCAGGTTGTCGGTTTGTGAGAGTTCGACCTTCAAGTTTTCGATCTGCTGGTCGATAGCTTCGTAGTCCCCGCTTCCACCAACAAAAGTTGTACCGTTCTTTAGAACCTCGATCTTCTTGCAGGTTCCAAGGTGCTTCAACTTCATTTCACGCAACTTGAGCCCTGCCGACTTTGTACCACAAGAGGCGCCAACTGAAAGGCAAAGATCCTTGAGGATGTTCCTGCGCTCTTCACCGTAGCGAGGAGCCTTGACCGCTGCAACCTTCATCGTCCCACGCATCGTGTTCATAATGAGGGCTGCAAGAGCCTGGCCTTCGATCTCGGAGGCAACAATAACAAGGGGCCTTCCTTCTCTTGCGACGGTTTCGAGGACTGGAAGAATGTCATCCACCTTGTCGATCTTGCAGTCGGCAACAAGAATAAGCGGATCTTCATAGACAACTGCACCACGGCGCTCGTCGGTAATGAAGGCAGAAGCCGCATAACCAGAGTCAAAGCGAAAACCCTCGGTGAGGTCAAGTGTGGTGTCAAGGGAACGGGCTTCCTCAACAGAAATAGAGCCGTCCTTTCCTACCGAATCAACTGCTTTCGCAACCAACTTGCCGATGGTTGGGTCGTTGTTTGCCGAAATAGTTGCAATGTGCGCAATGTCCTCTTCGCTTTGGATGGGACGAGACATAGAACGGAGGTTTTCGACAAGAACCGCAACTCCAGCGTCAATGTCACGCTTTACATCAATAGGTGAAGCACCAGCAACAATGTGCCTAACAGCGCCCTGGAGAATAGCGCGAGAAAGAACGGTTGCCGTTGTTGTGCCGTCTCCCGCTACGCTATTCGTTTGACGGCTTGCCTGCTTGATGATCTGCGCTGCGGCATTCTCAAATGGATCCTCAAAGTCAACAAACTCTGCGACGGTTACGCCGTCCTTCGTAATAATAGGGCGTTTGCCCTTCTGTTGGATGATAACATTGCGGCCACGAGGACCAAGGGTGGAAGCGACGTTATCAGCCAACTTATCAACACCAGCAAGAACCTTCGCTTGCAGCGAAGACCCTGCATCGTATCTCTTAGTCAATCAGCACCTCTTGCTTGTCTATATTGTAATCACTTGCGCGGCTAGTGTCAAGTGATTTCTATTGTTTGTTCTTCACTGAGACGGCCACCTGGCTGTGGCCTCGTTCCGCCGGCACCAGGCTCAAGTGTCTTCTTGTCGCTAGAAACACCTGCAACCTCCGCTGTAGAGCTTTCAATGTTTCCTGCTGCGGTAATTGCATTCTTTGCAAGACTGTCATCGTTAAGGCCGCCAGCAAAATATGCGTTCAAGTTATCAGTAAGGTTCTTTAGGTCGGTGAAGATGTCAAAAAGACTTTCATCAAGGACTGACTTCACGTCTTCTAGAAGCTTGTTGATCGCAGCAGAACCTACTTTGATCTCTCCGACAGAAGCTGGTTTCAAGATCGAGCCCTCATCAACTGATTCCGCTCTGTTAAATTCAAACTGTCGCGTGTTGAGGTATCCATAAGTGTATTTCAGTGCACGCTTTTTAGTTTCTTCATCCTGTGCATTATACCACTCGGCGGAAAGCTTTGCTCTATCTATAACTTTCTGGTTTTCTTCCTTCGCCTTCTTACCTTTCGCCTTTGAGAGACTTGGGAACAGCCCAGAGGTTTGATAAGACTTGTAGGTCTCTCCTCCTGCTCCTCTCCTCTTGTTAAAGTCTTCTAGCTCTTTGTTGATCTTGACGTATACACTGTTTAAACTATTCAGAACACCAACTACCTGCTCTTTGCTAGGTTTGGTTTCACCGACTGTCAAGACTGATTGGATTGTTTCTCTATTTCTCTTTCCTCCTGCGCCAGAGTTTGCAAAGCCACCCTTTTTTAAGACAACAAGCGGGGATGCGCCCTGCGGATCAGTGTTATAGGACACCAAAGGTCCGCTGATAATCGCTTCTATTTGCTCATCAGTTAAGTTTAATCCCGAATTCTGCCACCACTCTTCTGTCTTTGCGATTTCCTGAATCTTCTCTTCTATTTCTTCCGTAGAATAGGTTAGAGAAGGCTCTAAGTCTTCTACGTCAGGAGAAAGAACAATCTTTCCGTCCTCACCCTTGACAAGAGGAAGCATGATGTTTTGCACAGTGTGAGGTCTTGAGGCGTTTGCCATAATCGTTGCAATATTATCCAGAGTGATATCAAATTGGTAGAATTTGATACTTCCTTCCTGATCTCCAGGCTGGCCTGACAAATTCTTGGCACAAACAACATAGCGCATGGCATTGCCAGAGGGGTGTGAAAACTTTGGTTCCACCACATCATTTACCAAGTCAGTGAAAGAGCCTCCGGTCTGCACAGAACCTTCAGCATAAAGCTTGAGACTGATAGGGATGTTGGCACCTGTCGTGTAATCAGCGATCGTGCCTTTGTTGGCAGGGATTTGGTTGCCATCTGTAAGAGTTGCTAAGAAAGCTTCAAAGGTAAAGCCAGCAGAAGCAGCATTGAAGTTGGTGATGATCCTAGTAAGTGTCTTATAGAAAACAAGATAAGCCATGACCTTCGAAATCAACTCGCTAGTGTTCTTTGTAGAGATTTGGTCAAAGCCTGTGGAATAGAACTTGTCCAGTCCTGCAATTTTCTCTGATAAATCTTTACCTGGGACATTCTTTAGGTAAGCCTCCAGCATAGTGCGGCCTGCACCCTTGATCTCGCCCCCTTCTTCTGTGTTCAGTTTAGACCAACCAATTTCGGTTAAGGGGATGTCTGGCAAGCCAGGAAAAGTGATTGCAACCTGCTTTTCTTCGTTCAAGGGAGTTCGAAGATCAAGTTTAGGCCCCTTCAATTCGCCCACCTCGGACAAGACTTCGTTAATAGACTCCATCAAAAGGCCGAGCGACATCTTCTTTTCACCTTTGTCAAGGTGATTCTCAATCAATAAATCCCAATCAACACTCATAGTTAAAGGCTCCTGTCTAATAAATAGTTTTTACTCTGGCAAAGTAAGCACGGAAACTGAATAACCACCAAGGCCCGCTGTGCCCTCCCAAACGCCGTCGTTCTTACGATAGCCCTTGGAAATGCTGCTTTGGATGATGGTTACGTTCTTCTCGTCGTGGGCAAAAGCAAGGTAAGTGTGGCCTGTAGCGCCGTTTTGGAAACGATCGTCCTCAAGACCGTCTCGGCCCGTGCTCAAACGACGCCAGCGCTGAACGATGTGCCAGCGTCCCGGGGTCAAAGACGGAGCATCTTTGTCATCGCCAACCAAGTCGACATAAACATAGTCGCCACCAAGTTTATCCTTTGCAGCGTCAATGGCCGACCAGGGCTTTTCACCATCATAGACATTTGCCCTTTGCCACCACTTGTGGTCGTAGGCGGCATAAGCGGAAACATGGTTTGCTTCTACGTCATGCGCAACATCAAGGATCCACATTGCAACAAGCGTGCAACATGGCAGGTTTTGCGAGCGGGAAATAGCGTAAATGCTTGTCCCCTTGTCTAGAACTTCAAAGCCCTTTTTGGTTAAACTCATAACATTTATTCTCCTATACAATAATGTCAGCGAAGCCGTGCTCGACGGCCTCTTCTGCGGTCAAATAGACATTGACCTTTCGCTTTAGAATAGAGCGAAGCTTCTTTTCGGTAAGGTTCGTCTCTTCGCAAATAGCCTTGATGTAAGACTCTTGCATAGAGCGAATTTCGCGCATTTCATTGTCCAACTGATGCATTGGGCCGACTGAACCTCCGATAACGGAGTGAATCATGACACGGCAATGCTTTCCGATCTTTCGCTTGCCCTTTGTTCCGGCAGCGAGAAGCAGGGTTCCAGCAGACATAACCTTTCCAATGCCGTATGTCTCAATATCGACTTCTTCACGGACATGGCGCATAATGTCGTAAATAGCAAACATGTCGTCTGCATTGCCACCATTTGTAGAGATAATAAACTCGAATGGACGAACGATTTCCTTTGTCTCGTCATTCTCTGGATCTTCCGGATCAACAAGTTCTTCGATCTTAGCGTTTCCGTGAAGATAGAGCATTGTGGAAATGATCTTTTCACTGGACTCCTCGGTAACATCGCCAATAAGTGTAAACTTTCTCAATTCTGGCTCTGCCGGACCTCCTGCGAGAAGGAGGCTTGTAAGCATTGCTCCCTCGGCATTGGTCTTATCGTCAGTCTCGGTCGTCTCGGACATTTGTTCTCCTATGTCACACATACATCTTAACGCCTTGCGGTGGCGAAGTCAAGCACAAACAGAAAGGCCATGGCAAGAAAAAACCTGCCATGGCCCCAGTCTGCTAAAGTAAGTTTTACTCGCTCTTTAGGATGCGAGCCATGATGCGGTCGGTAACAGACTCGACCATGCGAGCCTTGCGAGCGGTGCTCTTCTTGGACTCGACCATGCGGTTTAGGCGGCGAGTGACACGGCGAAGGGTTTCCTCAAGAACCTCCTCGTCATCGACCATCTCCATCTCACCAGCAACCTCGTCTTCCTCGGCTGCCTCGTCGTCCATGGCTAGTTCATCACCAGCACCCATGTCGACCTCGACATCCTCGCCCGTAGCGGACTCTAGTGCCGTCTCAAAGGCGTCCATGAAAGCGTCAAGGTCAACGGTGCCTTCCATGGCGCCGCCCTCGTCGTCCATCTCTGGAGCGTCGTCGGCTGGCATGTCGTCCATTTCTGGAGCTTCATCGCCCATCTCTGGAGCCTCGTCTTCCTGCTCCATCATTACCTCTTCCTCCTCCATGGGAGCGTAGGTCTCATTGATGAAGTTGTCAGCGTAGCGATCGATCTTCGCGAACTTCATGAACTTACGAACTGAGGCTTCGTTAAGTAGTGTCTTCTTGCTCATTGAATATTTCTCCTGTAGCAGACTGTAATAAATAGTATTCAAATTTCAGAAAAGCACTAGATGCCTGAGCCCTGCTTTTCCAGCAAATCAAAAATATCTTCTATTTCTTCTTCGCTCAATGCAAGTTTCTGCATTGTTTCTTTTCCACTATTAACTAGTTCTCTTTCCTGCTTTATTTCCTTCTTGTTTCGGTTTCCTACCTTTTTTGACGCTTTTAGTTTGTCGATGTATTCTAAAACATTCTCGTCTTGCAGCAAATAACCAGAAACAATGCCACGAAAGAAAGCCGCCTGGGAGATTCCATCGTGCTCCAGGCGGATCTTTAGGTCAGCATATCTTTTGTCGGTATCGTAAAAAATGATCTTTTTACGAAGTTTGCCGTAGTCTTTACTCATCGCCCTTGTTCTCTAGGTAAGTAGAAAACTCTTGGAGAATGTTCACGGCCTTATCCCAACACTCTGGGCAATAAAGGTTTACGACCTGCTCTGCTCGTCGCTCAACCACATGCCAAGACATAACCATTTCTCGGTCTTTCTTGTCAAATGGTTTCAGACAAGTCAGGCACTCGTCAGGCAACTTACCGAATAGAGTCATCTTCTCCTCTAGATCGGGGTTGCCCTCCTTCTTTGCCTGCTTTGCTGCTGCTCTGCGTTGTGCTCGGTTCATCCTGTGCTTCCTAAGGCTCCGTCGCCTCGGTTGCTGATGGTGATAGGGTGCCAGTCATAGAGTGTGTCGTCAGCGGTTTCCAAGAAACGAACTGGAACAACGGGAATAACAACGCCCTGCGCAATCTTATCGCCTGGCTGAATAAACCTGCCAATGCCGGTGACATTGTGAAGGTTTACGAAGACCTCACCATCATAACCAGAGTCAACAACGCAAGCGCCGACCATCCAGCCCTTCTTAGCAGAGTTTCCGCTTCGGTTCATGATCTGCATCATATAGCCGTGTGGAATGCCAAACTTTAGACCAGTAGAAAGAATAACGCTCTTTCCTGGCTCGATCCAAATAGGCTGCCCGTCTGCTGGGTTGAAACAGAGGTCTAGCCCTGCGTCAGAGGGGTTTGCCCGGTAGGGTCGGTGCTCACAATGCGGAAGGCAGAAATACTCCAAGATCACTTGGCGCCTCCACGAATAGAGTCATAGACCTTGACAAACTGCTCGATGTCGACCTCGGACTTCATCATGCGATAAGCCTTGACAGTCATAGAGATCTCCTCGGCTGTAAGCCAGCCCTCTTCCTTGAACTCCTTTCGCAACTCGCGCTTCTGCTCCTTGTAAGGCTCCATGGCCTCCTCAATGGTATTCAGAGAACGAATGTACTCGATCATCTTCTCTGTCTTCTCATCACGAACCTGCTCTACAATGGCAGTCTCACTTCCAAACATAGTTTCTCCTTACATTCCTGAAATCTGTGGGTTGCTTCCGCTGCCGAACACGACAACGGCTGATGGGAAAGGTGCTGAATTGTTTGACTCGCCAAACTTCAGTCTTCCCTTGATGAAACGAATCTCACTGGCCTCCATACAATAATCGTGCCAATAGCGAGTGTCTGTCCTCGCTGGAATCAGGGCAACAACGACTGTGTTGGGCTTTTGGCTTTCCTCGTAGGCTTTACGAATCCAGTCCTTGATAGAGCGGCCATAAGGCGGGTTCATAAAGACTGAATGCCCAGCCCAGGGCTGTGCCAGGCCGTCGTCGGCCTCTGTGTAATAGGTGCCACACTTGGCGGTTTCGTCAGTGCAGCACGGATCAAGAGTAAAGTTGAATTCTTGATTTAGCCGATCATAAAAAGCCTGTGGCGTTGTCCATTCTGCCGTCTTGGAAGAGAACATTACCTTTCGCGTGTCTTTGTCCAATTAGCCCTCCGTCATCTTGATTAGGTGCTCTACTGGCATAACGCCGAACTTCCGGTTCTTCTCAACGCCGTTGTCCAAATAGACGAAGCACGGCACTGACCTTACACCATATTCTAGTGCAATGTCCCGGTGGTTGTCAACATTAATCTTTACCAATTCTACATCACTTCTCGTCTTGAACTCTTCCAAAACTGGATTCATGCGCTTGCATGGCATGCACCAGTCAGCGTAGAAATCAACCAAAACTTGTCCTTGCACGGGAATCATCTTACCTCCTCATTAGTTCGCGTAGTTTGAAGACCCCAATCTCCTTGTGCTTGCATTCGCACATCACATCTACATCCAAACCAAAGGTTTCAACTGGCTTCCAGTAGGAGTCAGAGTGTGCCTGTGGCTTGATCTTTGGGTTGTTGTGTTCCTCTGCTCGGCTTTGCGAGTAGTGGATTACTGGCCTTACATCGCCCCATGTCGTAGCAGCGAGGTTCATAGCCTCTTCTTGCGTGAGACCGCCTGTGCAAAACAGGTGGTGGTGAACATCGTGGACGATGGGGATGCCGATGCGCTTGTAAACCATTTCATAAAGGTCTTTTGTGGAATACATACTTGCCTTGTCGTCGTTCTCAACGGTAAGGCGAGTTTTCACAGCATCGGACAGGCGCTCAAAGTTTCGACAGAAAGTCTCTGCCGTCTTCTCCTTGTTTCCATAGGTTGCACCGACATGAATGTTGATCTTGGCAAATGGCGAGCGAGGCAGACCAATAAGGTCAAAGACCTCGCCATGATGCTCTAGATCCTTGATCGTGTTTAGAACAACCCGCTCATTCGGGGAACACAACTTGTTGAATGGGCCAGGGTGCGATGTGATCCGCATTCCGTGGATCTTGGCGATCTGGCCCGCAAACGCAAGCGTCTGCTTGATTCTGTGGTAGTCAGGCAACTCTTCAAGGCTGTACTCCGACGCCCACGGAAACAGATTGGAGGAAAGGCGAAAAAAGGAAAAACCGTTCTTCTTGTTCCATTTCAGAATCTTTGGTAGATCCTGACAGTTTTGTAGTGAAAGTTCAGAAGCATAAGACAGACCCTTCTGATCGAAAGTTCTGCGGATCATGCTCCGGTTTGTTGTGATTCGCTTGGACTTCGGACGCTCCGACAGCCCAAGGTTGATACACGCATAGCCTAGATTCATTCTTCCCCCAATGACTCTTATAGTATAGCACCAGATGGCGCGCTAGTCAAGCAGTTTCCACGTCTTGAACGCTCTTCCGCGAGTTGAGAAGCCCCAATCTTCATTATACTTGGGTCGGATCATGTAGAGCTTGTTTGTAGAAATGGTGTCGCCCATCTGAACATCAACACCCCAACAACGAACCTTGATGTTTACAGAGTTAGAATCTGTGGCCTCAACGATGAGGTAGTCCTTGCCATTCTTCGTCTTCTTTGGCACAACCTTACGAGGAATAAGCCAAACAACCTGAAGGGCCGGATCATACTCGGAAATAGGTGGAATACCCATCGCAGACAACTTATCCATCGTTTCCGGCTTGACGACCCGGTTCAGCGGAAACTGACCCGTAAGGTCAATAAGAGACTGGATCTTCTCTTCCTCGGTGAAGTCGCCCTCGGGTCGGTAAAGCTCAATGTTCGTGACAAGGTTCTTTTCCTTGCGTGGACGATCGACAGCGACAGCAGACCAGAAGTGCTTGAGCCCGGAGAAACGAGTGTCAACCAGAGGATACATCGCACCGGAGCGACAAAGCACATCCAGTGCCTTCTTGTTCAACTTGGAATAACGCATGTTTTCGTTGAATAGGAAGTCCTCAACCTGCTGGAACGGGCGGCCAATGAAGATCTGGTCAATAGCCGCATCACCAAGGCCCTTGATCGAGGTTAGAGGCTGAATAAGCGTCTTACCGTCCGCAGAGATCTCCCAAACACGACCAGAAGTGTTGACATTCAGTGGGGCGATCTTGAAGCCGAACTGCTTGGCAGTCGAAATAGCCTTTTCCTTGCGGGTTTCAGGCTCCTTGTCCAAGAACGCTGCCATCCACTCTGCGGGGTAGTAGGTGAAAAGCCAAGCACACTGATAAGAAATGATCGAGTAGCAAACGGCGTGAGACTTGTTGAAGCCATAGCCAGAGAAATACTCAAAGGTTTCCCAAAGACGCTGGGCGGTAGTCTGCTTTAGACCCTTCTCCAAACAACCAGCAACGAACTTTCCGTGAAGAGCGGCCTTGACCTTGGCAGTCTTGCCAGTCCCCTTCTTGGTGAGAACCTTGCGAAGCATGTTGCCTTCGTCAAGAGTCAAGTCCTTGCCCAGCTTGTGAGCGAGCATGGCGATTTGCTCTTGGAAAATAAGGAAGCCGTTGGTTTCCTCGGTTATTTGGCGATGATCGTCGTTGATGTACTTGACCATTCCAGGCTTGCGACGGGTCTTTACAAAGTCCTTGTCGACGTTGGCTGACAGAGGGCCAGGCCGGAAGATCGAGGTAATAGCGGAAATGTCAATAATGTTGTTTGGCTTGACCCGCTTACAGAGCGACTGTGCGCCGCCCTCTGTGAACTGGAATGTGCCAGCCCACTTGCCCTTGTGGAAAACATTCTTGTAAACCTTCTGATCGTCAAGATCCATCACGTCAGGGTGAAGGTGCTTGTTGTAGTAGTCGAGAATGTCCGAGAACTCGGGGTTTTCGATTCCGTGGTGACGACGAAGGATGTGAGAGATGGCACCCTCGATCATTCGCAAGGTAGAAAGGCCAAGAAGGTCAAACTTGATGAAACCCATGGGCTCAAGGTGACGAACATTCTGACCCTCCGACCAAGGCGTCTGGCGAACATCCTTGGAAGAGATCAGGGGCATGTGATAGTCAAGGTCTTCCGCGATCACAACGCCGCCAGCATGACGGGAGCAGGAACGCACCTGGCCATAGAGAGCATCGACGTGTGTGGCCACATCAGGGTACTTTCGAAGGAAAGCCTGGAGCGAGGTAGAATACTGCTTGACCTCCTCGAAAGTCGGCGTGTAAACACCAGCCTTGATGCCGTGTGCCTTCTTCGCAGCACGGGTCGCCTCCAGCATCATCTTTCCAGTCACGGAGTTGACCTCGGTGAAGGGAATGCCATAAAGCTTGGAAATGTCCTTGATAAGCGACTTCAACTGAAGCGTGTTCCAGTTAGAGATCGGGGCGACAACATCAGATCCCCACTTCTCAATAAGGCGATCCTTCAGAACCATAGGATCCGACACGTCATAGTCAATGTCAGGGTAGTCCGTGGCATCCTTCCGCAAGAACCTCTCAAACTGAAGTCCATACTTGATGGGGTTCACCTGTGTAATGTCCAGGGAGTAGGCAACAAGTGAGCCAGCGGCTGAACCACGACCAGGGCCGGCAAGCATGATCTCCTTTGTGATGTTGTCGATCTCGTTCATCGTCAAGAAATACTTGGAGAAACCACGGTCAGAAATAACCCCAAGCTCATATTCGAGGCGATCTGTGTATTCCTTGTTGTTGTGAAGGTTCTTTGACCGCAACCCCTCAAAGCAGAACTTGCGAAGGGCAGAGTCAGCAGTTTCGCCCACTGGAATAACAAAGTCCGGCAAACGAACAGTGTTATCAGGGAGAAAGTTCTCAATGCGCTCATGGGCAATAGTGTAGGTGTTCAGAAGAGACTGACGCACCACATCGTCATCATAGGAAACACCTGCCTTCTCGGAATAGCGAAGGTAGTCCTCCCACATCTGGTTGCCGTTCTTTGGGTAAAGTTCATAGCCGATCTCATCGACATCGGTGGGAAGTTCCCCATCCTCGGCCCAAGACGGGCGGCCCTTGCCAAGCCAACCAAGACGCTTGTAAAGCTCACGGTCTTTCCAAGCAGTGGGATTGGGGTAATGAGAATCCGCAGTGGAAATGAGAGGAATGTTGAATTCCTTGTGCATCTGGATCACATAGCGGTTTAGATCATGCTGCTCGGGCACAGCGTTCCACTGAAGTTCCCCATGCCAGCGATCACCAAGGACAGAAATAAAACGCTTTGTGAGGCTCCTCATAGCCCCCAGGACGGCTTCTTCGCCCTCCTCCCGGTGTTCCCAGTAGCAGCCAGCATAGACGCCCCCAAGGCAAGCAGAGGCCGCGATGATGCCCTCGCCATACTTCTCAAGCATTTCAAAGTCGATGCGAGGATAGCGATAAAAGTTTTCAGGCTGATAAGACTCGGAAACCAACTTGAAAAGGTTGTTCAGGCCCTTCTGGTTTTGGGCAAGCAGAACAAGGTGCCGACGACGGTTTAGGATGTTGCGACTTGCCTTCTTGGAAGCGCCCTCATCCTCAACGGTAGCACCGGAGGTTTCGTCTTTCTTTGCAGCGCGTGCAGCCTTCTTATCCTGCATAATGCGGTCATAGTCCTCACGCCACTCCTTGATAGACGGCACAAAGTAAGCCTCACAGCCAAAGATCGGCTTGAAGTTCTTGCCTGCTGCCTGCATCTTCTTGGCGTGAAGAACCTGCCAGGAAAGACCGTTCATGTTGCCGTGGTCGGTCAGGGCCAGGGCATCCATGCCGTTTTCAAAGGCAAAGTCCATGTGTTCTTGTGGATAGCCAAAGCCATCAAAGATCGAGCCTGCAACACTGTGTGCATGCAAACCGACAAAAGGAATGTTCTCACTCATCATCAACCCCCACTGGATTCCATTCTCTATAAGATAACACGAGTTGCCCTGGGTGTCTAACCTCTTTGCGTTCTTCTGACGCAAGATAGACACAATAGCGATCCCAACCATCGATCGGGTGCCACCAGTTCAACTCCAACTCTTCGTCTACTTCTATTATAGTCTCTCCGAACGTGTTGTCAAGCCCAAAGTTCTCCTCGTAGAAACTTTCTTCGTTTGCCAGTTCGTCCCCCAACAATAGACTGTGCTCTATTTCCTTGAAAATTTTCTCAACCTGTGCTAAATGATCGTTATTGAAGGTAAATCCCAGGAGGTCGTTGGTTAGGAAGGATCTGCCGTTGTGGGTCAGGGCAAAGTTGTGGTCTTTTGCTATTGCCAGACGGTGTTCTCGCAATTGGAGAGGGTCGTAGACGGAATAAGGAAAAGACACGTAATAGCGGATTGGTGCCGTCCATTTGCTTATTCCGGAAGCGATGGCGTGGGCCTTTTTTGCGCCCCAAAGGATATTCCAAGGAAGGCAGCCCATTTTGTTCCAATGCTTTGTCGCGGTTGGGACGTAGAAAATGGGCACAGGGCGCCGTTGTTGCTTTGGGAAGCGGCTTCTGCGGCGCAGATAAACCGGGTCTTGGATAAAGTCGCCCATTCTGTGGCGTAGAAGGGGCGTAGTGTCGTCGTTTGCGACGATCCAAATGGTTTTTGCGCCGGCGACGGCGGCTTCCAAGACGGCGCGTTCAACCGCGTGGTAGTTGGGCGCGATTGGCATAAGGCTGTCGTGCCACTCCATCTCGAAACCGAGGTCTTTTGTGGCAACCGGGACTATTCCTGCGAGATGTGTGCTCATAGGGCGTCTGTAATCTTTCCTAAATAGCCTGTGGGCTTCTTTGTTGCGGTTAGGAGGTCGTGGAGGTTCTCATAGTGGAACTCGAAACGTGGGTCGGGCTCGTAATAACGGTGAACCACGGGGTGAACCTCTCTTTCGGCGGGTTCGAGGAGGATGGAGAGGTATTTTTGCTTTCCTCCTTGTTTGTAGTCGATGCCGTTTTTTCGGCCTTTGATGCCGGCCTTTTTCATCATTTCGGTTACCACAAACTTGACCATTGTGTCGGAAAACTCGAAGTCCTCAAGTTGGGCGTCGGTGAGACGGGAGAGGACAACGAGGTCTTTGTAGTTTTTGTTGTCGGAGCGGTCTGTTGGGTAGAAAAAAATTTGGCCCGCAAAGTCACCATCCCCTTTTAGTTCTTTTATGTCGTGCCGGGAGCAGCGGCGCACATTCACCCAATCAATAACCCGGTTCTTTTCTCTTATTTCGCCGGAAAGGTCGGGCAGGCCAGCGATGCCCTCGTCATCAAAGATGTGTAGTTTTGTGAATGTGCCTTTTATGAGGCGCTGGTTCTTTGTGACTATTCGAAGGTTGTTTTCTTCAACTCTTATGCTTCCTGCGAGGTCTGAAAGGGGCATTAGGCCCGAAAGCCCAAGCAGGAACATAAGCCTCTGCCAAACGAAGCGCTCGTCATAGGCGCAAAATGGCTCCAAACCCATAAAAGAGAGGTCATAGTCATCGCTGATCTTGCTAAACCTAAACGGTTCATTTGATGATGCGAATAGGACTGGTAATCGCCTCATAAACGCAAAGAGCAAGGCTGCCGTGGAAGATCCAATGACAGCCGAGCCCCATTCATAGATGTGGCGATCAAGCCTCACCCTCGGCCCTGCCCTCGGGGCTTCTTTCGGTAGCCCTTACTTGGGTTTTCAGCGGAGCCCTTGCCCTTGAAACGACTACCACGGCCTTTGCCGATAGATGTCTTCTTCATTCGGCGACCCTTTGGCCCCCAGTTATTCTTCGTCATCATTCACCTCTGAGAAATAAGTCTTTAGATCTGAACAACCGCCGATGAACGCCCCTTCACAAAAAATCTGTGGAAGGGTTTCACAGCCTGTTGCTTCGGTAAGGGACGCTCTCGTCTCCTTGTCTTCTGTAACATCAAACACGCGGAAGTCGCAACCTTGCTTCACAAGAATGCCAACCGCCTCAACACAAAAAGGGCAATAACTTGCCGTATAGACATCATATGTCATTCTTCGCTCTCCTCATGTATAACATAGCACGAGGAGCATAAGAAGTCAAGCTATTCTTGGACTCTATTTCTGGAGTCAAACACGGAGGCCATCGCAGATCCCAAAATGCCTGTTAAGACCAAAAGAACTCGTTCGATCATTGCAAGACCATCAGGGTCTGTTGTTCCGGTGGCCCATTGAGCGACGATCAGCATTCCAAGCATTATTATGAGACCAACAGTTCCGGCAAAGATCTGCCTCAAAAGCGTTATTTGACCTGAAAGGCGTTTTTGTCTCAATAGGCCGTCTTCTGCTAAACGTTTGGCTTCATTTGCCTCGGATGTGGCTGTTTCTGCTTTTTTGAGGGCTTCTTGTAGTTCTTTTTCTCTTTCTACTTCTGGCCCTCTGTCTTTGAAGAAAGCAACGAAATAACGCTCTTCTGTGTTTCTGACATCGCAAACATTCGCATACAGAGCAGCAAGCGTTCCATCGGCCCTAACGCCATCTAGCTCTCTCCAGGCGCCCATAATGGTGCTTGTTCTAACCTTGCCACCGTTGGCTTTTTCAACATATGTGGAGACATTTGATCTGTGGTTTTGAGCTATTTTTGGTGGCATCAAAGAGCGCACATCCAGCCCGACCATTGCTCTTTGACTTGGGTAGCCAAAAAGAGCGACGGCAGGGCCATTAGCATAGAGTATTTCTATGTTGCCGCTGCCGTCTGTTGGGACTGACCCAATAACCATTGCTATTTGTGCTCTTTCACCGATGTATTCTATCGTTTCTATGACTTTCATCAACAATAAATAGTTAGTTATTCTTCATTCTTCGCTCTCTACTAATTCCCAATAGCCTT
>Ga0208019_1000507_pt1 | contig 21025 bp, 46 predicted proteins | sample CB_VirMetaG_5_FD_184540 | JGI IMG/M metagenome (GOLD analysis project Ga0208019, IMG submission 184540) | Freshwater to marine saline gradient viral communities from Chesapeake Bay - CB_1508_1D Viral MetaG (SPAdes) (version 4) | ecosystem: Environmental > Aquatic > Marine > Coastal | place: USA...
AACTTTAATGTGCTTATATACCATACCTGCAGGTTATACTGGTTATTTATTATCAATGAATGTATCATCTGGTAAAGATCAAGAAATGGATTTTAAATTTATACAACGAGACAATAGTGTTGCTAATGCAGCGTTTCAAACAAAACAATTTTTAAATGTTAGAGGTGGAGAGACAACTATTATCTTTAATGCAATCAATGTAATACCTCAAAAATCAGATATTTATGTTTCTGGAAAAGCAAGTTCTACCTCTTCTGCTTCTGCTTCATTTGATTTATTATTAGTACAGGATGGATATTAATATGATAACTAAAAAAAGAACAGTAGCATTAGAACTAACAACAGCTAATCAGGATATTTATACTGTTCCTGCAAATCATGAGGCAAATATTAAAAGTATATTTATAAGTAACTTAACAGGCAGTACAGTTACATTTAGTTTAGATTGGTATAATAGTGTTAATACAACATATTATACAATCACAGAGCAGACAACACTTAAACCAAATGGTATAATTCAAATTACTGAAGCATTATGGTTATTAAAAAATGATAAGATCAGAGGATTAGCAAGTGCTAATACTTCTGTTAGTATCACTATAAATGTAGAAGAAGAATATATACCTAAACAATTTAACTAGGAAGTGATATGTCAACAGTAAATAAAGCTGGGAACTATACAAAACCAGCATTAAGAAAAAGACTATTCAATCAGATAAAGTCTGCAAGTGTTCAAGGGACTAAAGCTGGTCAATGGTCAGCAAGAAAAGCACAGCTGTTAGCTAAGAAATATAAGGCAGCTGGCGGAGGATACCGATAATGCCATTAGCAAAAAGTCAAAGAAGCTTACAAGCTTGGACAAAACAAAAATGGCGTACTAAATCTGGTAAACCTTCAAGTAAAACAGGCGAAAGATATTTACCTGAAAGAGCTATCAAAGCATTATCATCATCAGAGTATGCTTCAACCACACAGGCAAAAAGAAAAGGTAAGGCTCAAGGTAAACAATTTGTTAGGCAACCAAAATCAATAGCTAAAAAAGTAAAACAATATAGGAAAATATAATGTCAGTAGATATTAAAGATAAGCTAAAAAGATATGGTTTGTCAGGTTTAAATAAACCTAAAAGAACTCCAAGTCACCCAACTAAAAAAGGAATAGTTGCTGTTAGAGATAATGGTAATGTTAAAATTATTAGATTTGGTGATCAGAAGATGGGTCATAACTACAGTGCTGAAGCTAGAAAAAGTTTTAAAGCTAGGCATTCAAAAAATATAGCTAAAGGAAAAACAAGTGCAGCATATTGGGCTGATAAGTTTTTCTGGGCTGGCCCAGGTGGCTCAAAGAAATCCCCACCAGCAGGACAAAAACATAAGAAAGGCGTATAAATAAAAGGGGGAGCCGTTTAGACTCCCCACAGGCAGGCAACACAAGACACTTAGGTTAATTACCTAGGTGTCTTTTTTTTTTGACATTTGCAATAAAGGTTTCTATCACCCCATCGCTTCTGCCAAAACCAGACATTCAGCTTACTTGTTAATGATTCAAGTTTATCCATAACAGGATTGTGCCAAATATAATATTTAATATTTTTTAACATATTGTTTTAAGTCCTCAATTGTAAAGTGTGGATATTTTTTTAGTGTCTGTACTATCCAACGATAGCACCACTCTTGTAATTTCAATGTTCTACCTTGCCATTCATAACTAGGATTATTAATTAGAAAATTAACTTTTTCATCTGTAACATTAGCTTGCTTCTCAAGCGAGAGAGACTCTTTTATGAATTGTAAAAAAATCTCCCTAGCTTTTTTCCTTAGTCTTTTTAATTGTTTAGGATTCATTATACAGCTTGTACTAGTTTTTTAATTTCATCTTCTAGTTTCTTACCAACAGAATTAGCATGATTAATTATAGCTGCACATAGATTAGCGTGGTATTTGTAATCCTTAAGTGCTTCTCTAATTTTTGCTACTGGCTTTCCACCATAATCTATCACAACCATATTATCTTTATTAAGACCAATCTTTAATTCAAAGAGCAAGCCTGTATGCTTTTCAAGATTATTCTTTTCTGTCATTGTCTTCCCCTTTTACAAATTCAGCACTGATTCTAGGATCAAGTGGAACTAATTTAGATAACATACTCATAATAGTAGTTACTTCTATATATGGTCTAGTAGCTAGATACTTCATTACAGTCATTAATTGTTCTGATGTAAGTAAGTAAGTACGAGGGGTGTCCTTATTATCTTTCTCGTTTTTACTCATTTATCTTTCCCCTTTAAATTGGTAATACTTATCTTCAATTAAATCTTCATTTAATAGATATGTATTATCTGTTTTAGTTTCATCAAAGACTTTCTTCAAGTCTCTTATAGTTTGATTTAATGTTCTGCCTTCTCTCAAAGAAGCACACACTAAATCTTCAACTTCTATCAATGCTTGTTTTATTGCTCCCATGTTTTTACCTCACTAATTAATCTATTAAGATACCATTGTGCCTTTTGTAAATCTTCCAAAGGCTTACCTTTAAATTTGAATCTGCCAACATACTTAATTATATTACCTTTTAAGTATCCTACAAATTCTCCATCAGTCATATAGTCCCTAATAACTTCAATTGTTTCTCTATTACCCTGAGTATAATGCTTAGGGGAATTTACTGCATCATTATTATTTTTTACCATATAACCTCTTAACTGTATTGTACTCCATACACTCTAGATTATAACTTCCATTATTAACTTCTCTTTTAATAATGATTCCACTCCACCATAAATGTTGAGTATCTTTTGCATAAGCTTCTTTGTGATGCAAATAACAACCTGCAGATAAGGCGTGCAATTTTTTACCATTAGGTAAAGTTGATATTGCATAATCAAGTAAGTGGCTATGACCAACTGTTGCAGATACTTTATGTTTATTTAAAATACTTCTAGCCATATTCTCTCCTGATATAGCAGTACCCATAACTCCTGATGGTAAATGATGTGCATAGTAAATACCATTAACTAGTTTATTAGTTTTATATGGTACTTCCTGCCAACCAAATTCTTTAAACTTTAAATCACTAATCTTTAAAGTCCCATCTAATTCAGGATTCTCATCTACAAATTTTGCAATTCTATCTTCGTGATTTCCATGTAGCATTATCTTTTTAGGAGTAGCTTTACCTAGTCCTTTGTTTATTAAAGATAAAGCTTCGTGGGAATGTGCCATATCCTTTTGGTATCTTCTGCCTTCAAATGATTTTTTCTTTCTATCATAAGAAGATAATGAATCCATACTACAAAAATCACCCATACAAATAAGATGGGTTGCTCCTACATCTGCAGCTAGTCTACCTACCCACAGGAATCTTTCATTGCTTGCTTGAGGTGTGCAATGAGGGTCACCTATTACAACGTGTGTCGCCATTTAATTTAACTCCTTGTCCCTTTTTTGTTTTAAAAATTCAAGAAAATCAATTACATTACCTTCTTCATTATCAAACTCTGCTACAGAATTAATAGAAAGTCTATCTTTGTTTTCTTTTTTATCGTCAGCAAATCCTTTTAATCCCCACAAAAAGGTAGTGTGAGGATCACTGGTTGCCATCTTAATCATACCACGGGCAATTGTAGAACACAACTCATATTCTTCTGTTGTCATTTCTGTTGTATTATCCATTACTATTCCACAAGTAAAGCCACCTTCCCAAGGTGCAATTAAAACTTTTATAGCATCTCTAAATGCTTCGTTATCTTTTTTCTTTTTCATTATCAAATTGTACTTTAACTGGTTCCTTTAATACAACAGTATTACCATATTTTAAAAAGTAATTTGCGTCAAGTATTACCAAAGGATTTTTTCTATTCATCTTTATAAATACAATTGGTTCATTCTTTCCGTGACCATCTGCTTGGTCATATGCATCATAAACTTTTTTCCAACCCTCAGTATTTTTACATTCTATATCATATGGAAAAAGCTTTAGTGCTTTTGCAGATAACTTAACATCTGCACCAGACTCTCCCATTATAGCTACCCTTATATCATCATCGGTAAGGGTGGGAAATAGACCCCTCAAACTATCTCTCACCCAGTTTTGAAGTTTTCTACCTTTGGCTTTTCTACTCTTGATTTGAGTCATCTACCCTCGGATTGTTAACTTCAACATACCAAACCCATTTAGGATTTTTACCTTTAGATTGCTGCTGTTGTAACAACTGCAATCCTTCTCCCCAACAAGGAAGCTTGTATGGACAAAACGTACACGCTTTATCTAATATTTTATTACCAGTAGGTTTACCTCTAAAGGTTTCTACTATAGGTTCAAAACATTTTTTGAATGGTTCATTATTTTTAAGTGCTTCAAAATTTTTCTTAGCTGTATTTAATGCTGTTGTTTTATATTCAGTATCTAATTGTGGTGTTTCACATACAGCCCATTCACCAGTAGATTTATTAATTGCTATCCAGCCACCGAAAGGTTTACCTGTACCCTCTGAGTACAGGTAACCTTGTGACGCATAACCAAAGGAATCGTCTTTTATAACTTCGTTAAAACCTCCTGCTTCACCAAACTTTGTTTCAAAGGAATATGGTGAGGCACTTTTAATATCCCAAACTTTGTTATCAATTTCAACATCAAGTCTACCTCTAATTTCATCTTGTCCAAACTTATGTACAACTTCTTTTTGTTCATTATCAATTTTTACTCCTGCAGATTTTAAAACAAATATTGCTAAGGCTTCTATCAAATCTCCAAATGTATTTCGCATCTTGGCATTGTAAGGCATACCTTCACCTTTAATACCTTTAGCTTCCATCTGTAATTGACATAATGGTCTTCCAATATTTGACATTCGTGGTTCAAATTTAGTATTCTCCCTATGTGTAAACTGTTTGCGTAAGGCGTTTTTACACGCCTCACCAAACTCCTGTAATAATTCTTCTGAAATTACTACAGGATTTTTTGATACACTCTCAAGATACATCTGTACTTTATGGAGGATATTACTCATTATTTAGACAATACATCTTCAGGTAGTTGATCGTTCATATCATCAATTATTTGTGCAGATTTTGCATCATCACCATTAGCTTTTTTAGACTTAGCTTCTTTATAAGCTGTGATAACTGATTCATTTTCTACATTAATTGAATCTTGAAAGATAGTTAAGGTGCTCATATCTTCATTAGATAACTGTAAGTTAGCATTACCATTTACAGTAATCTCTGGTACATAGAAAACATTACCACCTTTTTTCTGTCTCATTGTTTCTAAAGTTAAGGTACAAGTATACATTAGTTTTTTTAACTTTTTAAGTTTATCTAATGCAGTACTTACTGGTGTAAATGCAGTACCTGTTACTCTGTATAACACAGGAAGATTTTTTACAGCGTGCTTAGAGCCATCTGCTTTTACTCCATCAAAAGATACTAAACCATATATTAATTTATAACATCTGATAGTTCTTTGTATGGCTTGCTGTTCTGGAGTCAATGAGTCTCTGTCTTTATATAAGACTTTTCCACATCTTACACCACCTAGAGCATCTATTGGTTCTTCCTTCCAGTTTTTAACTATGATAGACCTATTAACATATTCATTCTTATCAGGATCAAAATGCATATACTGCATAGCCCCTATGAATGGTCTTAATGTTACTGGCTTACCATATACAGTCTGACCTATCTCTGGATCATAGACTGCAAAATGACCTACTGGTAACTTATTACCATTGTCATCTTCTGGTGATCTGTTAATAGATAGTCTTGATAAACTATTATTCTCAGCGGCACCATCATCTTGACCAATGGCTAACATTATCTGCTCATCAGTCATACTTTTTATATTTACTAATTGATTATCCATTTTGGATACCTCCTATATTGATTTGGTTTATATATCATATTTAAAGTTTGATGTCAATAGTTATTTTCCAAAAAAACATGCACCCAATATTATTATATATATTAATATTGCAAATATATTACTAAGCATATCTAACATATTTTTGTTTCTCCATTGTGAATTACTACCTCTAACCCATCAGATATAGCAAAGTATCTCCATTCACTTAAGTGTGGGTGCTTTTCATTTATGTAAAGATATGTTGGGTCAGAAGTAAATCTACTTTTGAAGTCTTCATACTCTACGTATGAGTCATAACCTGTGTCATGAAACTCATCTAACGTTTCTAGTGCTTCGATCATATTATTTTATGTCCTCCATATTAAGCCAATCATAACCTATTTTTAACTCTGTGTCAAGTGGAACATTAAAATTTATATTATAATATTCCTTCAAAGAAGTTATGACATTTGATGTGCCTAGTTTAAATATCTTACTCATCACATCTTCTTCACCAGGATAAACATCAGCAACGATTGAATCGTGTACTGTATTTACGAGTAAACTTTTTACCTTATGTTCACGCATAAGTTTATAAATATTAATGCAAGCTAATGGTACTATATCTGCAGTAGCAAATCCTTGCACAGGATAGTTTTTAATTTGTGTTCCATAACTTGAACCACCCCAAGGCATTCTCTCAGCATATGGAAAGGCATATTCTCTACCTGTAGGTAGTTTAATTCTTTTATATTTAATTGCTTCTGTTTGTAACTTTTCGTGCCATTCTTTTATACCTTTATATTTTTCTAAGAACTTGGAATAGTATTTCTTTTCATTTTCTGTTCCTGTTACACCACCATACAAAGGTTTGAATGTATGTGCTTTTGCATCTTGTCTTGATACTCCAATAATATCTGCTGTGTATTGATGTACATCAACATTATTTTTTATATCTTCCATACCTTGTGTATCTTGTGCAAGATAAACTGCAGTTCTAAATTCTAATTGTGCAAAGTCTATTTCAATAATTTTACCACCTTCGAATCTAGACTTAACTACTTTACGAATTGGAAATGTTCTACCTCTTGGTTGGTTTTGAAAGTTTGGATCACGACTTGATAGTCTTCCAGTTGAAGTTACAGCTTGCATAAACTTAGGATGCAGTAATCCTTTTTCATTTGTAAATTGTTTTATACCAACTACAAAAGTATTTAGATAAGTATCTATTGCATTATATCTTACAATAGCATCTAAAAATTCTTTTAGTTCTCCCTCAGATTCTGCAGCAATTTTAGTTAAAGTTATTTTATCTGTTCTAAATCCTGCTTCTGCAACATCATAAACACTTCTAGGTCTTTGATTAAACCCTGCAAGTTTTGCAAGAGGTGTATATATAAATCCTTCTCCTTGACAATGTATGCACTTAGAATAATTTTTATAAGGACTACCATCTTTCTTTATCTTTTGTATAACTCCTTTGCCTTTACAATCAAGGCATTGACTAGCCGCAGTTTTATATATCTTATCTGTATGCATATTAACTAAATCTCTAAACTGAGTTCTAGAAAAATTAGGTCTTCTTTTATTTTTACCTGTTGCTTTGTCTACACCTACATTAAATATTCTAGCCCAATCTTTTTTATCTTTTGGTTTTTTAGAATAGATTAACCAGGATAATTGTTCAGGACTAGATAGAGCAATAGATGTATCTCCCATATATTTATACACAATCTTATTTATTTTATCTTCTAAATATTTAAACTCTGCTCTGTATTCTTTTTCAACTTTAGATAAATCTTCTAAGTCAACATAGATTCCATTTCTTTCCATATCAACTAATACAACTAAAAACTCATTCATCATCTTAGCTGTCATCAATAGTGATTTATATCTTTCAGATTTAAAGTCTTGCATCTGTGAGTTGAAAAGTTTTCTAGTTATATCAACATCTATCTTACCATATTCCTCAACAATATATGCTGGAATATTTTCAAAGGATACTCCTCTGTCCATAAATTCTTTTATACGATCATCCTTAGCACCAATCTTTCTACGCTGACAGCACATCTGTAGTGTTAAAGATTTTCTTATACCACAGTTTAAAATATATTCACCAATCATTGTATCATATACTCTACCTGAATATTTAAATCCTGCTTCTAATAACCACATCAAATCAAATTTAATATTATGACCAACTAATAATGTAGTCTCATCTAATACCTCTTGTACTCTAGCGGCACCACCTCTACTTATTTTTTCTGAATGATTTAAAAAATAATACTCACTTCCATATTTAGAATCAAGACCAACACTAACTAATATATTGTTAGGATGAAATGGTGATGGGTCAAGCCCACCTGATTCTGTTTTTTGATACGATGTCTCTACGTCTACTACTGTTATCATTTTCTTCTGCCTTTCATATAATGTTTACTAGGTTCATAATTCCATCTTTTATGTCCACGCATTTTTGCGTACCACATACGGAGTCTTACTATTAATTTTTTAACTACCATCTATACTCCATATCTACTTAACTCTCTAGCTATTGTGCAGTTTATCTCTCCGTGAAATCCATTTATTTTATTTTTACTTATACATAAATTTCTATTTTTATTTTCAGTATCCACAGTTGTATTTCTACCTATACCTATTATTAAATCTGCTTCTGCGGCTTTACCAGTTTTAGAATTTTCCATCCAATCAAAAGATATATAAGCTTTATTATGTGCATCAGCTGATGCTTGTGATATTGCAATCACAACACAGTTTCTTCTCTTAGCAATTTCTCTTGCACTTGTATATATTATCCTTAGCTTTTCATCTGTTCTACTAAACTTACCTTCAACTCCAATCTTATCTAACTGATCTACCACAATTATATCAGGCTTATGCTTTTCACAATGAGCATCTATATCATCAATAGTCCAATCAACTGTATCAAACATTTTAATATTACCTTTGATGTGTGACCACATAGCCGCAGCACCCTGTAAATTATTTTGTATTTGCTCTGTTGTCATTCCTGTATAACAATTAATTGCTCTCATTTGAGTTCTGATTGCAGGTTCCTCATTAATAAATGCGTGTATGTTTGCACCTTGACTAGCAAATCCTTCAGGTGCGGCACATAAGCTAACCCAAAATGCTGTCTTACCTGTCTCAGGTCTTGCAAAAATAATTGCAAGATTACCTGCACCTAATCCATCAACACTATCTCTTAGTATTGGTATATTAAATTTCCATTTAGAATTTAATTTCATTAGTTCTAATACTTCACCTATGTTATTTGTTACTGCAGGTACTTTTTCATCTGATAATCCCTGCTTGTGTTGCTCAATTAAATTTGTAATTGGACTAAAGTTTGCAGGTTTACCATTAAATATTTCTGTAGCTTCAACAGCAATCTTCTGAGCAATATCTCTATCCATCATTATCTGAATTAAATCTTTTGCAATCTCTCTTGATGGCTCTTGTGTCTGTCTTATGTCTTCTATTATCTCATTAAATTTTTCTTTAGCCGCTAATGTTAGTGCTGGATTATATTTTACTGTGTGTAAAGAATATAGTTCATCAATATTTATATCACTAACAAAATCTTTATGAGCCTTTGTTATTGTATTATATAATGAACTATAGTCACCTTGAAATAATGTCGGTGATATGTTTCCTTTGTACTGTGTATAAAACTTTTTATTTAATAAAAGCTTTATCATTTGTTGCTCAACCATTTTATCTCCTATAATTTGTGATGCTCATTCCAGAAATCAATTACATCTTCTAACTGATCTTCTAGTTGTTTAATTCTCAATTCTTTAATCTCAAGTTCTCGCTTGAGATTTGAAATCTGAGTAATTAAGTCTAGATTTTCTTTAGTTTTTTCCATAGAATATCTCCTCTATTTGTTTTGTATTATAATATTTTAAGTCTTCTGTCAAGGGTTTAACATAAACATTCTTAAAATTTTTTAATTTTAATTGGCTTGCAATAGAATATGCTTTAACTGTTGCGTCTCTATCTAAACATATATATAAATTTTTATATGGATATAAATGATTTAATTCTATATTACCTAATGATGTTCCCATTATAGCTATACCAGTTAATACATTTGATACTGCACAAGCTGATGGGCAATCCTCTACTATAACTGCATCATTACATTGACCAGATTTAAATGGTACTATCTTGCTACCATACATAAACCATTTTGGAAATACATTTTTATTTAATGCTCTACCAACAGCACCTACAAATTTATCTGTGTATCTATTCTTAATTAGAAATACAACCCTATCTTGTTTAACATCATATTTAATATCTGCTCTTAACCAAGCCCAAGCTTCCCAACAATTATTTTTATTTAAATACTCCATTGCTTTTTTATTAGAGTAAACTGATTTAAAGCTATCAGGTATCTCAAATTCTGTTACTATATTTTGATTATCTTTTTTTTGAAATGTTGCGTTTACATAACTCATAGTTTTTTCTCCTTCGTGTTTTCCTTTTGCCTTACAAGATGCGTGAAAGCAGTACCACCTATAGCTATTGCCTGATGTAGTGATAGCCAATGTATTTTTATTTAAACAGAAAGGACAATCCAATCTTATCTCTGTGTCAGGTGGTAAAAAAAGTCCTTTGATAACTTCTAGTTGTTGATTATAATTCAAGTTTACTCCTGTATTTCTTCGTAAGTTATTGTATATCTTTTTTTACTATAGAAGTTAGTGTCTAACTCTATGTATTCCATTTGATTTTCTGATAGGTATATTGCAACTGCATCTTCTATCTCTTGTGTTGATGGTTCATTTTGAAATGGTATCTTTGCTACTGCTTCTATTCCCATTCCGTATATTCTTACTTTGTAGTTTTTCATTTATATTCTCCTTATCATATTTTGATTTACTTGTCAAGTCTCTTTGACGTTTTAATTTTTTATAATGGTCTGGGTGATACCAGTAAAATGTCATATTATTTTCTATTTGCTAATTTTTTAGATTGTTTAATTGCTTTATCATATGTATAAAAGAACATATGGTTATCTGAAAAACCAAAATGTTCTATAGGATTATTTAGAATACTACATATATCTTTTAGTGTATACATATTTACTTCTGCTGTTTCAATATGTACTGTAAAAATATTAGGACTCATCATCTTCTTCCTCATATTCTAAATAACCTATCGCTGCGTCAACACCTTGTCTAAATGCTGAAGCTTCTTCTTCTGTATTAAAAACAAAAGTTTGAGTATCATCATATATACCAAATCTCATTGTAATTTTTATCATAACTAATCCCTTATTACTATAAAGTTAACTGCTACTAATCCACTTGATGGGTGGCTAGACTCTACCCATTCAACAGGACAAGTATCCAACCATTCATAAAATTTTTCATAGCTTTTTTCTATTTCATCATCTATATCTATTTCTTTTTTCATTTGTTATCCTTGTATTTGTAGTTAATATAATCGTTAATGTAATCAGTTAAAAAATCATCAACATAAGAAGCTGTTGTGGCATCTACATCAGTAATAGTAGTATCATACCAAGTACCATCTTCTCTTTCTACAGTTGCAATAATTGCCCAACCTGTTATTGTATGTTTCATATTAATGTCCCTTTATTATTTATTTTTATTGTTAGGTTTTTGCATCTTAAAACAATCTTCTAGTTTATTTCTATGACCTAAACTATCTATAAATTGTTTACATTTTTTTACATAAGCCTTTGATAAATTTTTTTCATCATATAAAAAATAATTTAATAGACTATTGTGATTACTTCTTACTATCATTAATGCTCCTTATAACTTACATTTTTTATTTCTTTATTCCAGCAGGCTCTGCAATCTCTGCACTCTCCATCTTGTTGAAGTGATGGGCAGGAATGTCCAGTTGGTGTGGAGTCTCTATGTACAGTTGATGTTAAACTCCAAGACTTAGGTGGCTTGCCATCAATTTTTGTAGCACTCAATCTTATTACTACATTACTAGGTACATCAGATTCTTTTATCTGTGCTAAGAATGGTGACTCTCTCGTAGCAATCCAATGTTTTATATGTGGTGTTTGCTTACACACCTCTAGTATTTTTTGTAAATGTTCTACTGATTGTAGGTCACCTGAATCAAACCACCTATGAAAAAGCCTTGATTTATCTAGCTTTTTGTACTTGATTGTCAGTAGTTGTACCATATAATCAACCCATTCTTTTAAATGAATTGCTTGGTATCTATTTTCATAAGCTTGTTTTACAACTGGAAACACATAACAGTTTGTAAGTGCATAGCACCCTGAACATACTGTTCTCTTTTGTTTAACTAGCTTACTACCTGTAATACATCTGCTTGCAGGTATACCCCACGAATATGCTGGCATCTTACTTGGGTTGGATAGCTTTCCTATCTTAGACTCTATCTCTTTTAGTTTCATAATATCCTTTCTGTGAAAGATACTCATATAATTTCTTTGCTGTCTTCGGTGCGTTAGTATCTCCTTTTAAAATACTAGCAAGGATAGCTTTAGCAAATGAACTATAACCTGTGTATCTTGGGTTAGTCAATAGCATATTATACTTTACTTGATTCTGTAATGCAAGTAAAAGCATTTCATCTCGTAGAGTTAATCCTCTATCGTTTGTTTGTGTTCTTAAGTCTGTCATATATTTCCTTTTAGATTAGTGTTTAGTATTTACTGACATTACTTCATCATCAGTATCTGATATTCTATCTTGCTCATATTTGATAACCTCATTCATAGTATGGGTTACCATATTTTTAAATGTATGTATACATTCTTTAGATAGTAATTCAAACATTGACATTCGAAGTTGTATGAAGAAAGGTAAGCTTTCGTTTTTATCATCTTTGAAATTAAAACGATTCCACTTCTTTCTGTACTGACGCAAATCATCTAATGCCTCATCTTGTATACGATAAAATTCATTAGAATATTTTTTAGTTTTCTTTTTCATTTGTATCCTTTGTTATATTGGGGTCAGCTTTAGGCATATGCCTTTGGTGCTGACCAAACCAATCGCAGTATTTTAGCTATCACGCTAGCAATAGCAGGATTGCTGTATCACCTAGTCAAGTAACACTCCCGATCCATATCTATGTGTTCGTTCTTCCTCTTGCGAGGTCTGGGACACCTTGACCGATCAAGTTAATGCAAAAGTAACGTATGTCTTTTTATTGCATTAGCTATAGCGACTTATTAACTTGACCCAGTAACCCACTTATCTTAGACCGATATCTTGCGAATTCGTCTTACGAGCAAGTTACTGGCTCAAGTTTATAACAAGCCAGTTATTATATAAGCTCGTGGCTTAGGAGCTTTGCATATTGTTATACTAGCACATAAAGTCTGGTGTGTCAACTCTAGTGTACTTAGCAAATCTTTTTTTATCTCCTACATAATAGTTAATATAAGATTGAATATAGTTATCAACTTTGTAATGGTCAGGCATACACAAAGGTGGTATAAGAAATGATTTATATTTAAACTTATCTATAACATTTTTATTTTTAAGTAATAAGTTATTTAAAATTCTACCTGTACTATGTGTTTTATTATTATATCTATAACGATATTGATTAATTAATTCTCCAAGTAAATCCATAGTCCATAGATAATTAGCTTGAGAATCTCCAACCCATATTGTCATTGGGTGTTTTTGGTATGCAGGTTTATATAAATCTTCATCAATACCACAATGTCTTTGATATGCAGTAGATAACATCTGTCCTGTTTCTAGTATCATTTTAACTACGTGCTTATCACAATGATACTCAGCACATATCTTAGGGTCTTTATGTAAATGAAATATGTTCATAATCTAGCTATATATGTTTCTATTAAAGTTTGTAAGTTAAGTCCTTTCATTTTACCACTATTAAGATGATAAATCAAGTCATCAAATTTTCTAACAACATAGTCAGGCTCTAGTTCTGCCATATCACACCAATACACAAACCATTTGTTATTACTATCTATAAATCTAATTGAATCTTTTTTTAATAAACTTCTTTCTGTTGCCCCACAATAACTTGAGTTAGTTATATGTCCTACTGCGTCCATAAATGCACGACCTAATACTGCTCTAGCTAATAGTTTAGTACTAGCTAAGTTCTTACTGTTCTCATCATAAGTTCTATATATAAACATTACATTATCTCCGATTAAAATATTTTTATTTTGCCTATTGACTTTCTCTAAAAAGTATGCTATACTGTCGTGTCATCTTAGGGGGGGTTATATATATAATATACATAGAGAAAGCCATAGGGGATTACTTAATTATATGAATGGTATAACTTATGTAGTTTATTAATTAACGCATACCATATTTTTTTATACCTCTCATCTCTAGTATTTTCATACATAGTATAACTTTGTTCAATTAAGTTTAGTATATCTTTCATACTTATATCCTTTGTTATGTTTATAGTTATACCATAACATAATGGCAGTATTATGTCAAGACTATGGCAGGTATTATTTGGGAAATAAAAAAGGGCTAGGCAATTTCTCGCCTAACCCCAATAAGTTTTAGTTAGTATTTAGTTTGCTAACTTAGAGTGTGTCTGTGCCAATGCTTGTCTAGCAATAGCAATCTTTTCTTCTCGTGTTTGTTTCTTAGTATAACCTAAGATAGTATCTGTTATACTCTTTAATCCACGAGGGTCTACGACCATAGCAGTACCAAAGGTTTTATTAATAGAAACATTCGGTTTCCAATTATATTCCTTAGCAATACTATCAATCTCTGATTTAGTTCTACAGCTTTTGATAGTTTCTGCTACTGCATTTTGTGCTTTAACAATAGCACCAATCCATTCTTCGTGTGCCTTAACTAAATTTTGTTTAGCTAATAGCATCAACTCAAATACAGCAAACTCTTTTTCTGTACAAGGGATTGCTCTTGATCTACAACCACCACTACCAATTATGTCTAATGAATAATCATTTTTCCATTTGGTAATTAGATCGCCAGAAGCACCATTGTCTCCTTTTATCCAATCTGAGATTTTATTCTGCTGAATTGTAAGATGTGGATTCTGATGTTTGTCAGAATTTTCTATACTACAATCAGGATTTAATCCCACTTGTTTCATTTCAGTACGATAGAAAGCTTGGGCAAACTCATTCTGTTTATCCCATTGACTTCCAGTCATACTGCCTTGCAAGTTAAAGTCAAAGTGTCTTTTCTTAGACACTTCATCATTATACTCATCTAACTCTTTAACTTGTTTTCCTTTACTATCTACAACAGCAAAATAAAAACAACTGTCTTTGCTTGTAGCATCAACAGTACTATATCTTCTTTGTAGTTTTTGGAATGTTGCAACATCTTCAGGAATGTATGCTCTTTCAACTACTTTTTTAGCAGTCTTAAAAGCATCAGCGATTCTAACCTTTGCAACTTTAAGTGCAGAATCATATTCCTGATACTTAGGATTATCAGTATGAGATTCTAAAAATCTACGAAAGTCTTGAACATAAGCTTTACGCAGATCATTATTCAATCTGATGTCCTGTTTCTTTTTGTTTGTCATTGTTTCTCCTTTTTAATTAAAAAGACACTACCTAGATTTCTAAGTAGTGTCTCAATAATAGTCTATAATGTAGATTATGTCAAGCGACTTGCTTGATAAGTCCTAACTCCATAGCTAACTCTTTAGCTTGATCGTCATTTTTTGTTTGCCAATGAGAAGAACTATCAAATTGCACTTGAGTTTGTGCTTGTTGTTTAGTAATAGGTTGTTTTATTCCTAACAACATATTTCTAAGAGTATAGATGTATGTATTACCATCGGAAGAATTCCAATCATACTTTGCGTCTATGTACCAAGCATCTTCCATTTGTATAGTCTGCTTTTCAATGATACCTACTGCTCTTAAAGCAGTTTCACGATTGTCGCTAAACCATTGATCACGACAACCCATACTACACCAATACTCATAGTAGCCAGTTGCCTTATTAGATTGATAGTATTTTTTACCTTTACTACCTCTAATTTGATTTTTGGTTTTCTTTTCTGCACATCTTCTATTTTGACACCACATATCACTCATTGTATCTCCTCTAAGTTGATGTTTCCATTTAGTAAGTCTTTAAGTCCTGAGAATTTTACTCTTTCAAACTCAAACACTCGTATAGATTCATCACCAGTTTTATAGCGATTAATCTTATACAATTTTCTACCAACACCTATCCATAATAATCTATTAAAAGATATATTTCTAGGTTGTTTCTTTTCTAAATCGTGAGCAAGTATATAATCATCAGGATTAGTAGTTCTAGCTTTGCCTTTACGAACATACATTGTTCCATCAGATTGTTTCCACTTACCACGATGAAGTAAATCAAATTTACCAACTCTATATGTACCATCTTTTTTTATAAAGCCAGCTCTAAACTTTTTAGATTTAGTCTGCTCTAATAAAGTATATACAAAGTCAGTAAACTGACCTATCTTTACATCTGCGTGTATCATATGTACTCCTATTGTTAATAAGAGTACATATTATATTATGTTGATTATAGTGTCAAGTGATTACTTGGTAGGTCTTCCATTTGGAAATAGGATAGCTTCTAATTTTGCATCTTCAAGCTCTCCATTTAACACTCTTTGCCTTAACTCATCATCAGAAATCATATGTTCTTTTATGTTCTCTGGAGTGACAGGCTCTGGTGGTGTCAAAGATATACCACTATATTTTTTAGTAGTCATTTATTCTCCTCTGTTTGTATTAATAAGACACTACCAAAATTAATTGATAGTGTCATTGCATACTATACTACTATTTAACTAATGTCAAATAGTTATTGCTGTAATTGGATAGATTAAATTAGGTTTGTTATTTAGTTTAGCAAGATTTCTATATGATGTTTGTGCATCACTTGCTTTTTCCATTGTATCATAAGACCCTCTAATAAATATTAATGGCTCTTGATATGATTTATCTACTTCTAATACTATATATATCATAGGTACTCCTTTATTAATTACAATATTCGACCCACAACTTATACTTTTTTTTATCTAATGTCAAGTACACATTATCATTATCATAAGTTTTAATTGAATCTACATATCTTACACACTCAATGTATGAAGTAAAGTTTGGAATTGTTTTTTTAATTACTAAATTATTATCTGTTATTAAATATAATATTGCTTCGATCATTATAATCCACCTAGTTTTAGACAACCTTTTAACATAATTAAAAATATAAATGCAGGGATAATCCAAATAAAATTACCCCTACATTTTTTTCTAAACACAAATCGTATAATACTTATTATCATTAGCCATACGATTAATATGTTTATTATGTTATTCATCTAATTCAAAAGATTCCGATTCAGTTCGAAAAGGTATGTGAGTTCTATGTTTTTCCCACAACTGAGCATCACTATTCCAATACACAAAACATTCTTTAGCTTTTGCTAATTCATAAGCAAGATTTTGTGTTGGCTTACCTTCATTCTCAATAAGAGCAAGGCAATTAATTAGCTTTTTTCTTAGTGATCGTTTCCATTTGAGTAGATGAGTGTTGTCATCATTATCAAACATATGTTTTCCTTTGTATATGATTAATCATACTACAACCATAACAAATAAAAAACCCTATGTCAAGCTAATGACACAGGGTTTATAGGGGTATTGTTGAGGGAGTTTTATATTAAAGCCATAACCTTTTTAAAATGGTCAAGCTGTTCTAATTCATAGGCATCAATGTTGATACACTCAGGGCAAGGCTTGGTGTACCATTCTTTTTTAGTCTCACTTGTATCTGTCCATACTTCTCTAATCTTAATGTAATGATTTCCATTACAGATATTACATATATTTTTAGTCATTGTTTTCCTTTGGTTATTTTTAATAGTACCAAATAAAAAACCCTGCGTCAAATTAATGGCACAGGGTTTTATTTATTTTTTGTTTTTATTCAAAGGAAAGCACTTATTAAAAGACTTCCAAATGATAACCAAAAAATTGTAGCTATTGTAGTGTCCATTTGTTTTCCTTTCTTTCTTTTTTACTTTCCTAAAACTATGTCTTTTTATCTTTTATGTCAAGCATCTCGGATAACTAAGTTTGCTAATCCTAGTCCGAGCAATAAAGTACCTAATGCCATATCATTACTTATATTTACAGCTAAAAAACTGAATAAAAATAATAATGCTGATACAAATATTCTTAAAGTTATATATGTCATAATTATTTATCCTTTATTTTTGGTTTAACTTTTATATATTCAAATTGCTTTTTTAATTGATATAATTTTCTTTCATAATAACTACTTATCAGCATAGAAATCATTAAAAGAATAAACCCACCAACAAAAAAACAAATTCCAATTATTAATATAGTATTCATTTTTTATTACCTAGGTTATAGATTTTTTTTATAAATAAAGACTTATTAAAGCGATTATTCTCTTTATAAAAATAACTTACTAAGTCATTAATTAATTTAATATTGAATGGCTTATGCTCACTTAATATTTTTGCTATTTCTATATAATTTTTTTTGTACATAGATTTTAATTACCCCCTTACAACTATCAATATATATGCAAAAATTGCATAGGTCAAGCATTAGCTATGCACAAATTGCATACCTCTAAAGGTTGTAGGGTGTTCCTTTAATGTTCTCAGTTAACAGCTGTTAACTTGCTACAAAATGCCACACATAAAAAAATTATGGCTACTATCTTGACTTAATTAAATTAATTCATTACAAGTGAAATATATCTTTTAAAACTTAATTTAAAAGATTTAAACCAAAGGAAAAAAATGAGTAATAAACTAAAACAAATAAAAAAAGAAAATGAAATCAAGGAAGCTAACAATTTTCTAGATTCATTAAAAGCAAACGAACAGCTAAAAAAAGTATTATTTAGAGCAAAGAATGTAAGTAATACTTTATTAGCTGACATTGTACCTCAAATGGCTAGAAGTATTAATGCCTTAATGATTGAGATCAATAGTGGGAATAAAACTTCTTTAAAAGACTGGAACACAGTTAAATTTTTAAAGGGTCATTTATACAATCTAGCTAGTTATGATCGAACAATTAATAAAAATGGGGCATTTGAAATGGCTTGTACTAGGTCTATTAAGTTGGCGATTATGATGTATGATTATAAAGACCAATTTGAAGTAAATGAAAAAAATCAGGTACTTGTGCAATCAAATGTTGCCACACCTTTTATTGAACAAAAACTAAAAGGACAAAAAGGGGCAACAAAAAAAGTAAGAAATGAAAGCACAGACTTAGTTGAAGTTAACACAGGTACAATCGACAAAGTTTGGTCAGTTAAATATGCTCCAACAATTATAACTAGATCATCAAAAACAAAGGACACAAAAACTAATTTCACTCAATTAACTATTAATTATTTTAGTGAATTAGAAAAGGTGTTTAATGTTGCTAACAAAAAAGACTACAATAAATTGTTAGAGTTAGTTGATGAGAAAGCCATTGAGTATATGGGTAATATTTATTCAATACTTGATAGCCAAACAATTCGAGAAGGATATATGTCAGCTACTGAAAATCTTTCAGCTGATGGTAATGTAAAGATATCAGCTTAACTTCTCTAAACTAAAAACCTAAAGCCCCCTAGTTAATAGCTAGGGGGTTTTTTTTTGCCCCAACAATTCCTGAGTAATTCCCAAGTGATTAACATAGGGGGGTTATAGGTACAAAATCCCACACTACCCCGAGTGTTCCTAAGTGATAACCAAATAATATTTTGGGGTATTCCCAGCTTGCCCCAGCTAGTTTTTAATTATCAATAAATATATCTGTGCAAAATGATTAAGAAATTTCTAGGGGGTACGCAGGGGGCAGGGGGGGTGGTGGTGTAGGTACATATACGAATACCAGAAAATCCCAAGTACCCCTGTAAACCAGTTATGGGGGTAAATTATTCTGGCCTTATCCCGTGGAATTCCCTAGGGGGTAAATATATATCTACCTAAATAATATATATATGGCCCCCCTGGTGGGTACCTATGTACATTATACACCCCTCTAGCCATTTTGTCAAGAGTAACTTTAAATAAAAATAAAAATAATTAAAAATAGTACTTGACAAAATGATATTTATCACTATAATATATATAACTATAAGCTTTTGTAAATCAAAGGGACACACACGTTTAAAAATATCATATGGATATAAACAAGGTCATCACTGATTTACAACTGTAAGTAATCTCCTAGGGATTACTAACTAACAAGGATAACTATATGGCTAAAAAAGAATCAAGACTTAAGAAACTATTCTCTCAACCTTTGTTTCCAAAAGGAACAGGTGGAATATTTCCTAAGTACGATAAAGCATTAAAGAAAAAACAAATAGAATCATTGGAAGATGATCTGGTTGGTACTACATCTGCTGTAGGTACCAAGAGATCTCCACGAGCTGCTGGTGCAGAAAAAATGTCTTTGACTAAATCTAAATCACCTAGAGCTGCTGGTGCAGAAAAAATGGAACCAACTATGACTTCATTCTCAAAAGCTTTTCAAGAAGCTAGAGAAGCAGGAAAAAAATCATTCACATATGATGGTAAGCAGTTTGCTGCGGTTACTAAACAAGAAGTTGAAGATAAAGGTTTTGATTCTTTAAGAGATTATCTAAATGCACAATTCAAAAATAGAATTGACTAAAGAAGCACTAGAGTTACCTTTTAGTGAATTCATGGAATTAATAAATGCAAGAAACGGATTCTTCTATAATAACAAGTCCAAAGCGAAGCTTAACAGATACTCAAGAAAAGTTTCTAGAGGCTCTATTTGGAGAAGCAAAAGGGGATCCTAAACGAGCTGCTGAAATAGCAGGCTATGCACCAACCTCATATCCAAAGGTTGTACGGAATTTAAAAAAAGAAATTATAGAATTAGCAGAAACCCACCTATCTACCTATTCTGCTAAGGCAGCATCTAAAATGGTAGATCTATTAGAAGAAGATGGCACGACTCCACATGCCAATATTCGATTAGCTGCTGCCACACAAATTCTTGATCGTGTAGGAATAACTAAAAAAGATCAATTAGATATTAATATGAAATCTCTACACGGAATATTTATATTACCAGCAAAAGATGGAACCGATAAAGATCAAGAAAAGAGCTAGAACAATTCCTTTTGGATTT
>Ga0208019_1000508_pt1 | contig 21008 bp, 45 predicted proteins | sample CB_VirMetaG_5_FD_184540 | JGI IMG/M metagenome (GOLD analysis project Ga0208019, IMG submission 184540) | Freshwater to marine saline gradient viral communities from Chesapeake Bay - CB_1508_1D Viral MetaG (SPAdes) (version 4) | ecosystem: Environmental > Aquatic > Marine > Coastal | place: USA...
AAACCAAATACTTGACATATGAGAATTATGAGAGTAAATTAAAATATGTCAACTAACAAACGGAGAAAAATTATGGACTACGACAAAAGATTTATAAAGCAACATAACCTTAAAGCTTATTACAAGGTGGGCGACCAAAAATTCAAAACACGTAGCGAAGCCTACGCATTTTGTATGCGCCAAATTAAAACCACAGGCACAACTTTGGGAATCGAACAAGCGTGTGATGACATGCCAACTTTACCTAAATTGCCTACGCCCAATTATGACTATTCTAAATAAGGAGTTAATCATGAACCAAGAGAACACATTTGTAGGACTAACCGACATGTTTTTAGAACGCTTGAAACTTTACGATTTACTCGATACAAAAGAGGGCGTTGATATTATCGCCTACGAGGGAATCGTGAACAGGATTGAGGAACTTGACAATACCATCAGCACTATTCGAGAGGTAGAACGAGGCGTCGAGGAATACAAAGTAACAGTCGAGGAAACTATCTCATACACCATATATGTCAAGGCAACATCACGCACAGAGGCAGAGGAACAAGTGCAACATATAATAGATGACAATCAATATTGGGAGAGGGGAATCGCAGAAACACAAGATGTTCATATTTATTCAATCGAGGAGGTCGCATAATGAAACAGCAAACATATAGCATGAACGGAGTGAACTTTGTGTTGGACGGAGGCAAACTACACCAATGGATTGACAACTTGGGGGACGAGATAGGCGATTATATTGCAGTCAATATCGATAACCCATCAGACCGAATGAAACTTTCAGCAATCGCGGGTTCTGTCGAATGTTTTGGGGACGAAGACTTGCCAATGGACAAGGGGACTTATTACATATTCAAGGCGGTCGACATGATTACAATCAATGACAAAGGGGAACGAGAATGAGAACTGAAACACAAAACAAAAGGTATAACGGGTGGAAAAACTATGCGTCGTGGAACTGTGCGTTATGGATAGGCAACGACATGCACCTGTACTTCGTAGCACGAGACTGCATTAAACATGCAAACTATTGTGTTGACCGAGCCATTTCGAAATTCCTAGACTACACAAGAGGTGAAAAAACAGGGGACGGAGTGCCTTACACTAAAGAAAACATAAGAGAATACTTTGTCAATGAGATGGACGAGATGATGGAGGAGGACTACGCAAAATGAAACTTAAACAACCAAAGATGTTTTTAGATTTGAAAAACAAAGACCATGCAAATGTGTTTAACAAGGTATGTTCAGGAGAAATAACCGAGTTACACCCATGCCCACATGGACATGACTATGAGAGCCAACAAACTTGTTCTCATTATGAAGAACAAGACGAAAGTGACTTTGGTGAATGCTCTACATGGCTTGTTAGAAACACAAAATGTTACTGTGAACTACAACCTATAAATTTTTATGAGGAGGACTACGCAAAATGAAACTTAAACAACCAAAGATGAAAACATTCGTAGTGACAGTAGATTTTGAGAGCCAACAATACGAGGTCGAAGCAGAGAATATCGAACAGGCAGAAAAGTATGTAGACCGACTGTATGAGGAGGGGCAAGTTTATACAGAGGGATATTTAATAGGTCATATAGAGGAGGAGGTATAACTATGGCACGACCATTAATAGAAATATTTTACCAATACCGACATTCATACGCTGAAACAGTCGGCTATGTAGACGAGGAAATATATGACGAAATTTATCCGATACTTGAGAAACATGCCAAGAAAAATGGATTTGAACTACAAGAGAGAGTCGTGGAGGAGATTGAACTGCGCGACATTGAAACATTAGCAAACGAAAGACTTAAGGAGAGTGAAAATGAAACAAACAGTTAAAGTGCAAGAAGTCATCATAATATATACGGACATAGTCAAGGGCGAGATAGCACCACCGAGAAAGCAAGTGGTGAATGTAGCCATCATGCCTGACGATTATCACTTTACCGACTCGTTCTACGAGAGTGATTTCGATCAAAATATTTACTACTACTTTGATGAATCAGAATGGAAAGAGATTAAAAACCAAGTCAATACAGGGGACGAACTTGTAGGCTTTGGGGACAACAACTTTATCTTGCAACTTGTAGGTAAACCTGAACAAGTCGAGATTGAATACATGGAGGTCGCATAACATGAATCAATGTGATAAATGTGGTGTTAAAGATAGGCATGAAGATAAAAACAGCGAGTTTAATCCAAGTGATTTCTTTTGGCATGGTGATATAGAAGAACCCTATAACATGGGGGAGTATTCTTGTTTATGTAGAAAATGTTTTGATGAGGGCAATTACTATACTGACTGTGAGGTTAGTGGAAAACTTTATAAAGGAATGAAATTATGAGAAACATGAAGAACTTAGAACTATCAACCATAGCAACATTTGATGACTACGAACAAGAATGGTTTGTTATAGAAGCCATACCTGAAACGGCTATGGCAACCGAGAATAAACTGCTTGACTTTGTGAAAGGACAACTTATCAGTCCAATCGAATCATTAAGGAAACTCTCACTTTGTTGGGACTATAAAAATGAGAAGACTTACAACGCACAGAAAAGAAACTTCCCTGTGATACAACAAGTGGTCGACCAAAACGGAAAATACTTTTTTAACAAAGGAGAACAACATGCCTAATTGGTGCAACAATTCTATAAGTATTAAAACAAACAGCAAACTGTTATACAGAAAGATTAAGACACACCTAGAAACAGAAGCCGAAAAAGACGACAAAGGTCACTATGTTGGCGTGGGGCTTTTCGGACTGCTGTATCCTGAGCCTGACTACGAGAAGATAGACGTCCTTAATTGGAAAGGTGAGAAAGAGGACAAAGGTAGAGCGTGGTGGTATTGGCGCGTAGAAAATTGGGGAACGAAGTGGGACGTTTGGAGTGACGACATTCTTGGTGACTTGACTTGCACAGCAGACGACAAAAACCGAGAGTATGAGATTGAACTCGACTTTGATTCAGCATGGTCACCACCAATCCAATGGCTACGCTATTGCGAACAGAAATACGAGAAACAAAACCTCGCATTCCACATGACATACTTCGAGGGAGGTATGGGATTCGGAGGGGTATACGATACCTTTTCAGGTGACGCATACTACGAGTTTGATGACATCAAGGACGCTGTGTTGAACGGCACAGAAGACGAGGCGTTAGCTGAACTTATTGATGTTCAATGTTTAACGAGAGATGATTTTTTATTTGATGAGGAGGAAGTCGCATGAGTAAATTAAAAACATGGAATGTTACCTACGAAAAAAGACAAACAACAACCTTTCGAGTGACAGGCAAGAATCGTGATGAAGCATTCCAAAATGCTTTGGTAGAAGTAGATGATTACGAACCTGAAACAGATGATTCATCATATTTTATAGAGGAGAATTAGTATGAGTGAGGCAGAACTAACGAACTATTGGGATAACAAAGCAAGGGATTTTCTCATAGGCAAACGCATTAAGTATGCAAGGTATCAAACGCTTGATGAGGCACAAGACATGGGGTGGCACGACAGAGGACTTGTCGTGTGGCTCGAGGACGGCTCTAACTTTATTGTCCAACGAGATGACGAGGGCAACGGGGCAGGGGCGTTGAATATAGCTGACGCTACGGGCAAGGAGAACATCTTGCCCACGCTCAGATAACAAACATCAGAGGATATTGACATGGCTATTTATACAATCGAGGAGAAAAGCAAATGATAGATGAATTCAGAGAAAGGTGGGACGAAGACCAAGAGGAAGAAGCACGAGAAAGACGCGAACGCAAACTTGGGTGGGACGAAGAACGACTCAGGCTGTGGGAACTAGGGGATTGTGATGACTAAATTTATTTTACAAAAGGAGATTCAATCATGAAAAATATAGAAGAACTGGTCTCAAAGTCTATTGACCAACCTTCAAAAAAAGAACCAAAGAAGTTTTTGGTGTGTGTTGAAAGTGCTTACATCACCAACGAAGACTTTCTAACACAAGTCACCGAAGCTTTAGACGAGTACGGCATAGTCGCTGAGGTCTATGAACTTACAGAAAACGAAATTCAAATAGGAGGTGAAGAATGAGTTTAGATTATGACATTGACGAAATCAAACTGCCCGTAACATTAAGGGTAAATGATGACGCCCTTGTTCATTTTGTACTAGACAGTGAAGTGTTGTCAGACGAAACGCTTCGTATGATTTTTTTAGATATTGATAAAGAACTTGAGAGAAAGGGGTATGCAAGATGAGTAAAATGAAAAAGTTTATTGTATTTATTAAACAGCATTACGAGCCTAAGATAGTTGAAGCCGTAGACCAAGATGAAGCAGAGTGGGTGGTACAAAACAACATGTCTTGGGGTGAGCCAATTGACGTTGAAATAACAGCAGAGGAGGAGGGATAATGAGTACAGCAATTAAACGACCAAAAACATTTGGTAAAACGCACCCGTACTTGTTGGTGCGACAAGACTTAGAATTTGAACAAGAACTTGATGACGATTACGGTACGACATGGTATGTTTCAGCCGACATATACTACTCGCCCGAACTCGATCGGCATAAAGCAAACGTGTTCCACATAGGTACTTACAAAGATACAGTTGAAGTATCAAGCATACCTTTATATGTACTACGGGAACTAGAGATGGAGGCCTTAGTTGTATTCTACGAAGAAAGCGAGGACATAAATATGGTTAATAAATATATGGAAGCGGAGGGTATCAAATGAGCGAGAAACGACAAGACTATTCTAATGATGACGGACATGAAAACGAGTGGTATGCAGTCACAAGGTGGCATGTAGATGATATTAAAAGGTTCAGACCTGAATGGTCGGACGACTTTTGTGCCACAGTTTTATCAACAATGGAAAACACATTTCAAGAACTTCTTATCGAACGAGGGAATGACATACTTGATTGCATGATAGAGGGTTCTGAAAAAACTTGGTTAGAAGAATGGGGGTATCTAAATGAAACTGAAGAAACTAACTAAATCAATGGTCGCCGAGTGGTGCAAGAACGAGGCCGAGAAAATCCGATTCGAATGGTATTACAAAGATGGGTGGGCAGACTATATGATTGATTGGGACGAATCGCAAATGTATGAGGAGACTGAGTTTAATTCAGGTGACGCATACTACGAGGGCGAGATCGTTGTGACTTGGACGTGGGGGAACGATCAGAAGTATGCAGAGCATCACACCTACCACGATTGTATTCAACCTATGGAGATTTACAATGACATCTATAACAAAGAAAGATCAACGAGAGGCGAAGATTCTCGCTTCTCAAACGCCACGACTTAAGGTAGTAGGAAGACAGTTTGTCGTGGAGGCAACACACCCAAACTTTCACTTGGCACATTTGAAACGTGCGTTGGCAGATCAGATGTGTGAAGTGCGAGAGTTGGGAGAAGATGAAGTTATTTATAAAATTTAAAGGAGAATATCATGTATGTAGATATGGAAAGTGTAAAAGTAAGAGATGCAAAACGTAGATGGTTATGGAAAATGCAATTTGAGCGCGAGGCTCGGGGCAAGATAATATTATCTTTCGCTTTTGGCTTTGGTATCGGCTTTGCATGTTGTACAGTTTTATACACCATGTTAGAGAGGGTATCGTAATGTTTAAAAAGAAAGGTTTAATGGAAATAAGAGAAGTAGGAAAGATAGGGTATGCTGATCTGTGTTTAGGTATAGTGATAGGTACAGCAATCGGGTATTGTGGTGTACATGCTTACGAGGCCTATGATGATTTAGTAAACCCTGTGGCAAGAGAAATCGTTTGTAAAAAAGGTATTGCCTATGAAGCTGTTGACTATGGCAGTACAGTATTTTTAAAAACTAAAGCTGAATGTATTGAAACTGCATTCGGAGAGGAGATGAAATAATGTTAAAAAGGAAAATAATTGATTATACGGAAAATGATATTTATGATTACTTTGGCTGTTCTACTGATATATGGCAAGCAGATCGGCACGACTTACTTGCAGTCATTGGAGGCATGTCTGGGATACTCGAACTGCTCTGGCATAAAGAGATAACTCCTGAAGTATCATTTAACGACTTTAAAGAATGGTTAGAAGATAACCAACCCATAGATGTGGAGATTATAGATGACACCCGAAAAGAAGGTTAAAGTAAAAGTTTGTGAGATACTTAAAAAACTAGGGGCGTATTATTTCTACGCCTCTACGGGTGGATACGGCAGTAGTGGTGTTCCCGATATTGTTGCCTGCTATAAGGGAAAGTTTTTTGGTATTGAGTGTAAGGCCAATGGTGGAAAGCCAACGGCCTTACAACAAAAACATTTGCGTGACATTTCGATTAACGGTGGAACGGCTCTTCTTATTGACGAGACAAATGTGGATATGCTAGAGTATTATGTTACAGGCAAACAAACATTTAATTATGAAGAAAGATAACGTAAATCGGCCGGTACATTACATTCAAGGTAAAGTCGAGTGTATTGATGCCATTGAGTCGGCAACCACGGGGCTTGTTGGAATCGTCGCTGTCTGTGTCGCTAACGTAATTAAATATGTGTGGCGATTTGCACTGAAGAATGGTGTCGAAGATTTAGACAAAGCAGATTATTATTTACAAAAACTAAGAAAGAAAGTGAGAGATCAAAATGAGTAAAGACCTTTTCGCAAGAACAAAAAGTTTATTACAAGATCACATAAGACTACTTAATGAACATAAGATGGGCGATTCACACGCGGAAGACGCCCAAATAATAGTTGACGAAATTAGTCTACTATTACAAACAGATGAACTCAAACAAATTGAACAAAGCATTGACGACGCAGAACGTTTAAAGCTCTCAGAAGAGATAGCTAACGAGATTATTCATGGGAAGTATTGCGTTGGTGGTGCATGTGACGACTAAACAGTTTATAATACTTGATGAAGACCTTGAGCCTTTACGAGTATTTAATACAAAAGTTGACGCAGAGTGGTTTGTAAAAGATAAACCCGACTGTTCAATAAAAACAACCCTAACAGAAATACCATCAAACATAATGAGCCATGATGAATTCACGGCCAAGTTTGGCGAACCCCCATTTTAAGAAAGGAAACAAATGCCTAGAACTCATTACAGTAGAACACAAGAAGAAGAATTTTTAGCGCGAGCTAAACGTTTTATGAAAGAAAACCCCGATACAAATAGAACAAGGATAGCTATGTATGCGGGAGTTGGAATAGCAGTGTTGGAAAGATTAGAAGAAGAAGGTAGAATACAATTGCCTCCCGTCTTGACCAAAACACAAAAACGTATGGGAGTTAATTGGAATAAATATTTGGGGAATCTAAGTGGCAGATGAAGCAGACATAGCGAATGATGAGGTTGAGCGTCAATTAAAAGTGACCATGCAGTCAATCAATACCAACGTACCTGAGAATGATTCAGGTAAATGTATATGGTGTGACGCCCCCATCAAAGAAAAAGACACTCGCCGTTGGTGTTCCATTGAGTGCCGTAACGAACATGAACTTTATGCTAATAAACTATGACCACGAAGTCCCCTTGTAAGAACGTATGTAGATACGAAGAATTTGAAGATGAGCCTATGTGTATTGCTTGTGGTAGAAGTTATGATGACCTAGACAGATGGCTTTATGCATCAGATGAGGAAAAGAAAAATATGAATCACCGAGCAAAAGAAAGGTTAAAGCGATACAAACATGGTAGTTAAAGTAGGAAAAGCAGTTTGTCACAAGTGCAAACAGGACGCAAAATTTTATTGCCGAGGCAAATGGTACTGTGCTTATACCACCGAGATGGGTAACTTTAATTTAGTAGGTTACTGCAAAAATGAAAAGAAGGGGAGTGATGAAACAAATAGTAACACTTGATTTCGAGACATTCTATGATATAGGTTATGGACTAAATAAACTTACAACAGAGGAATATATAAAAAATCCTTTGTTTCAAGTTATAGGCGTTGGTATAAAAATCAACATGGATAAAACAAAGTGGCATGTTGGTTCCGCCGAAGAAATACAATCAGTGCTTAATGAAATAGATTGGAAAGAGTCAGGATTAGTATGTCATAACATGTTATTTGATGGTGCTATTCTTGCATGGGTATTTAATATCATACCTAAAGTTTATTTTGATACTTTGTCTATGGCTCGTGCAATACATGGTGTTAATGCAGGCGGTTCTTTAAAAGCATTAGCTGAACGATATGAACTTGGAGAAAAAGGTACAGAAGTTTTAAATGCTAAAGGTAAAAGGCTTGAAGACTTTGACCCACATGAGTTACGTCAATATGGTGAATACTGTAAAAACGATGTAGAGCTTACATATAGTTTATTTTTAAAACTATTCAATAATTTTCCCAAATCAGAATTAGAACTAATAGATATTACACTTCGCATGTACATGCAACCTACGTTACAAGTTGATGATGGGTTATTAATTAGTAGATTAGAAGAAGTAAAAGAAGAGAAACAAAAATTATTATCAGGCTTACAGAACAGACTTGAATGTGAAGACGAGGAATGTGTACGTAAAAAATTAGCAAGTAATAAACAATTTGCAGAGTTGTTAGAAGAACTTGATATAGAAGTACCATTAAAGATAAGCCCAACCACAGGCAAAGAAACATATGCCCTTGCTAAAAATGATATTGGCTTTCAAGAGTTATGTGAACATGAAAATTCTTTTATACAAGAACTGTGTGCTGTAAGATTAGGAACAAAGTCTACTATTGAAGAATCTCGTATAGAAAGATTTATAGACATAGGTGCAAGAAACAGAGGCAAACTTCCAATCCCCCTTAAATATTATGGTGCTCATACAGGCAGATGGTCAGGATTAGACAAAGTAAACTTTCAAAACTTACCGAGTCGTGACGCAAAAAAGAAAGCACTGAAACAAGCTATACTTCCACCTGATGGCCACATTATATTAAATGTTGACTCGTCACAAATTGAAGCTCGAATACTTGTATGGTTAGCTGGTCAAGATGATGTAGTTGAACAATTTAGAAATCATGAAGATGTATATTCAAACTTTGCATCAAAAGTTTATAACAAAAAGATAAATAAAAGAAATAGAACAGAACGTTTTGTAGGTAAGACTTGTATTTTAGGACTAGGTTATGGCACTGGGTGGTCAAAGTTACAACACACTTTGAAAACCTCCCCGCCTGGTGCTGACCTATCTGACCTTGAATGTCAAAACTTTGTAAGAATTTATAGAGAAGTTAATTATAAAGTTATAGAGTTGTGGAGAGATTGCGATAATGCATTGGAAGCTATTGCATCTAAAAAGGAGCCATACTATCTTGATAAACATAAAACAATTTTAGTTACCCCTGATGGATTAAAGTTACCAAACGGATTATACATTTACTATCCTCAGTTAAAATGGGATACATCAGAAGCTAGAGGAAAGTACGTATACCAAAGTCGTCAAGGACAAGTATCTATTTGGGGAGGTGCAGTTGTCGAGAACATTGTCCAAGCACTAGCTAGAATAGTAATTGGTGAACAGATGATAGAAATTAATAAAAAATATAAACCTGTATTGACTGTGCATGATGCAGTTGTTGTCACCGCAGCAAAGGAAGAAGCCGATGAGGCATTAGACTTTTTAATGACAGAAATGTCAAAACCGCCTGTGTGGGGTAAAGATTTACCTATTGCTTGTGAAGGAGGATATGCTGATAACTATGGAGATTGTTAAACGGCGAGGTATTTTTAGACAGCACGAGCCGTATGCCACTCGGAATTTAAAACGGTATATGGACTGGAAAATAAATGGGTATGTAGACTATTTAGACACAATTGATCCTGATAGATTATATACCCTTGAGTATGATACAGATGTCCCGACAAAAGAAGAATTATTAAATAGTATAGACCAACATTATGTGCAGACATATAATTCTCATTCTAGAAAAGATGAAAAAGAGAAAGAAAAAGAAAAAAATAATAATACAGATTGGTTCTTTAAGGGAGAAATAGTTTTACAAGATGAAATAGAAGATGAAATAACTCCACTTACTTATGTAGATGAAATAGAAAAACGAAAACAAGAATTAAAAACTAAACGTAAACAAGAAGAAAAAGAAGCAAAAGAAAGAAGAATAGAACGCAAGAAAGCAAAAGAAGAGCAAGAGGAACTTAGACAACAAAAAGAAAATTCAGAACTTAAAGTACAACAACTTCAAAGAGCGGATAGAGGGTATGTGGATAGATATTTTCAAGAGTATGGTAGAGAGGGATTAAGCGCTTTGTTCCAAGATTCAGCATATCATATTGGTCGACTTAATCTGCAAATTGCTAAGTCAGATGTGATTATTGAAAATGATGTAGAGCTATTAGAGTCGTATAAATATAGGCAAGACTATGTAAAAGAACTTATACAGCAAGAAAGAGAAAAAGATAAAAACGGAGATTGTTAATAATGAACTACGTGCGATTTAATTTAAAGATTGACACAAATGACATTACTGAACGCGTTTACAATTTAACAGAGAAGTGGATTAGTCGGTCGCAAGAGTATCCGTTCTTTACCCTTGGGCGCAGCGCTTACCTTGATGGACAGACTCCTGAATATATAAAAGATATTCGCTATGATAATGCACTAATCCTTGGAGAATTTGGGGACTTACATGAACGAGCATTACAAACATTAGAAGAATATTTTCATGAACCTATCAATCTTTCTTGGGATTTACGATGCCCGGGCTTTCATATTTTTCCGAGCGACCCTGTGTTTATAGTAAAAGATATTGCTGGAAATTGGCACAAAGATTTACCTCATGAAACATTATTTCTTGGTTCAGAAGACCCATATACATTTACTATACCCATTGAACAACCAGCATCTGGAGCGGGTATAGATTACTTGGATAAATATTGTCAAATGCAACATATTCCTTATGAAAAAGGGGGCATGATTTTGCATGATGGCACGGCGTTTCACAGAATAGCAGGGCTTAAAGAATATGTACCTAATGAATATAGAATTACTATGCAAGGACATTTAATAAGACGCAAAGGAAGATTGGAGGCTTTTTGGTAATGTCTCACGAAGCAGGAAAAGGTAGTAAACAAAGACCAACAAATAACAAGGCATTTAACGACGGATATGATAGAATATTTGGAATACGGTGTAAGCATTGTAGGTATAAACAGCAAAAGACAGAGAGTCAGCCTGTTCTTTGTGAGTCTTGTGGGAAAGAACTATGATGGAATTTGTGTTAATAATCAGTTTAGTAGGTGATTTGGGCCCCGATGAAAAATTTGGAGGCACGTTTGAAAACTGCACTCAAGCAAACATACACTACATTAAAAATTACAGGGGTAAAAAAGAATACAACGGCTACAGATGTATTCGCAAAGATTTAATTACAGAAAAAGAAGAACTAAAATTTTTAGGAAAGGGGCATGATTGAATATCTTTTTGTTTTGGTTGTTGAGTCAACTTATGAGGATAACCATAGAGTTTATATTGGGCATTTCCAAGACTGCTACACAGCTAATGAATTCGCAGAAGATTACCTCCCTGATTTTAGGTCTATTTGCCTACACGAAAACTTTATGAATATACCAGAAGAATTAAAAGAAAAAATTATTTTTATTAAGGAAGGCGACAAATGGAAAAAGCTAAGAAAAATTTAATTGGATGCAACAATGGCTAAAGTTAAACAAAATTTAATAGGGGAAAAACATCAAGCTTTACACAAACGTACTTCACAAGGAGGCCGACGCCCTAAGACGAGCACGATGAATAAAAATATCAAATCAAATTATAAAAAATACAGAGGGCAAGGCCGATGACTGATTTTACGTGGAGTTATTCTTCTTTAAAAGAATATGAGAATTGTCCAAAAAAATACCACGAAATAAGAGTATTAAAGAACTACGAATTCATTGATACGCCTCAAACCATTTATGGTAAAGAAGTTCACGAAGCATTAGAACTTTATGTTAAGGATGGCAAAGAGCTTGCTAAAAACTACCAACGATTTAAAAAAGTAGTTGATACTTTAATTGCGATTCCCGGTACGAAATATCCAGAATATAAAATGGCACTCGACAAACAATTTAAGCCGTGTGACTTTGATGACGAGAAACGATGGGTACGAGGTATCGCCGACTTAGTTATTATTAATGGTAAAGACGCTTACGTCATTGATTATAAGACGGGTAGCAACAAATATCCTGACCCAAAACAATTAAGATTGATGGCGCTTATGATTTTTGCACATTTTCCTGACATTGAAAATATTAAAGCAGGACTTTTGTTTATTTTAAAAAATAGTTTTGTACAAGAAAAATATACGAGAGATACTATTCACCAGTCTTGGAAAAAATTTCAACAGGCCTTAGATAGACTATCTCTTTCTTATAAAGACGATGTGTGGACACCTAATCCAACTCCGCTTTGTGGATGGTGCCCTGTTGATACTTGCGAGTTTTACAAACCTAGGAAGTAGAATGTTTAGAAAAGTTTGTATTACATGTAATACGCCCTTCGAGACAAACCACCCTAAACACATAAATTGTTCTCCTCAATGTAATAACATTTACCGAGTTAATCAACGGTACGAAAGAGACAATCATAACTGGGATAAATATTATAAACACATTCTGTCTACTAAAAAGGATCACTCCTTAACAGTTGCTGAATTAGTAGGCAAAACAGCAGCACAAAACTATCGATGCGCATTGTCCGGGATCGAGCTTACTTGCTACCATAAGCGGGGAGAAATCATACTGACCAACGCAAGTATCGATAGAATTAATGCGGGAAAAGAGTATAATTACGATAACATACAGATAGTATGTAGGGCGATTAATTCGTTCCGAGGAAACATGGAAGTAGAACAGTTTATTAATTGGTGTAAAAAGGTGACAGAAAATGCCATACGTCAACAAAAAAAGACCTTACAAAAAAGAGTACGAGAAACAAAAAGCAAGGGGTGAACATGCAAATCGTATGGAGCGCCAGCGTGCTCGTCGTGCATTAGATAAAAAATTGCCTGATAAAAACGGTAATGGTAAAGCAGATGCGCGGGAAGGAAAAGATGTATCACACCGTAAAGCCTTTTCTAAAGGGGGCTCTAACAAACATGGTGTGACTATTCAGTCTAAATCTAAAAACCGGTCATTCAAACGTAGCTCTTCAGGAAAACTTGTGAGCGAAACAAGTAAACGCGAAAGAAAAAAACCAACAAAAAAGTAAAATAATACTTGCCTTATTTCCTCTTTATAGTTTATACTATAGTTTCGATGAGAGGAGAACATGGAACTAATAGATAATAAAGCAGTTAAAATTACTGTGCCTAATGATACGGCCACAAGAATACAAGGTCACATATCTAAAGCATCAGTAACACAAGTAAGAGGGGATTTTGCAGACGTCCTTGTTTATTGGGGACTTGATGAAATGATTAAACTCAATGAGTTAGTCATCTTTAAAAAACCTTTACCTTCTCCGATTGTTCGGGACTATAAATGGACAGGACGCTTTCATCCGTTCGACCACCAAAAAGTAACTTCTGAATTTCTAAGTACGCATACTAGAGCATTTTGTTTTAACGAAGCAGGTACAGGAAAGACGTCGTCTGTGCTTTGGGCGGCTGATTATTTAATGAACGAGGGGAAAATCAAACGAGTGCTGGTTATATGCCCTCTCTCGATTATGACTTCCGCATGGAAAAATGACATTTATAACACATGTATTCATCGTGTGCCTGGCGTTGCTTATGGGACTGCTGATGATCGTAGGCTTATTATTAACAATCCTCAGTACGAGTTTGTTATTATCAATTACGACGGCGTGGCAATTGTTAAAGACGATATTAAAAAAGCTAACTTTGATTTAATTGTAGTAGACGAAGCTAATGCATATAAATCTGTTACAACAACACGTTGGAAAACATTAAACAAAATATTAGAGCCCTCTACTAAATTGTGGATGCTGACTGGAACTCCGGCATCTCAATCACCTGTTGATGCTTTTGGGTTGGCTCGACTTGTTTGTCCACACCGAGTACCTAAATTTTCTTCCGCATGGCGTGACATCGTCATGCAACAAATTACTCGGTTTAAATGGATACCAAGACCTAACAGTAAAGATAAAGTATTTAAAGTACTACAGCCGGCTATTCGTTTTGCTAAGAATGATTGTCTTGATTTACCTGACGTTATGTATCAAACACGAATTGTGCCTTTAACTAAGCAAGCAGAAAAATATTATAATCAATTGAAGAAAGATTTCTTAATTCAAGCGGGGGGAGAAGAAGTTACTTCAGTTAATGCCGCAGTTAATATGAATAAGCTATTACAAATTTCAGGAGGGGCAGTTTACACCGACGACAGAAAAGTAATTGACTTTGATATTGCTCCTCGGTTAACTGCCTTAATGGAAACAATAGAACAAACAGATAATAAAGTATTAATATTTGTGCCCTATCGACATACGATACAAATCATTGCTGAAAATTTAAATCAAAATAACATATCAAATTCTATTATTAATGGGAATGTAAGTGCTTCTAATCGGACACAAATAATTAAAGAGTTTCAAACGGCTGACGAACCTAGGGTTCTTGTCATACAACCTCAATCAGCATCACATGGTGTAACTTTAACTCGAGCAGATACGATTGTATTTTGGTCGCCTGTTATGAGTGTTGAAGTTTACCTACAATGTGTTGCACGGATTGACCGAGTAGGGCAAAAGAACAAGATGACTGTTGTTCATCTACAAGGCTCAGCCATTGAAAAAAAGATGTATGCCATGCTACAGGGTAAGGTAGATGCGCATACGCAATTAGTTGATTTATATAGAGAGGAGATAGGACTATGAATAAAATAGAGGCTAAAACATGAGCGAAGTAAAAGTAAACGATATGGTAACTACTTATCTTGCTATCAGAAGAGAGCGAGAAAAACTAGCTAAAAAATACGAGCAAGAAGACAGCGTTTTCAAAGAGCAGATGGATCGCTTAGAGGAAGCAATGTTGAATACTTGTAATGACATTGGTGCCGAAACATTACGCACCGAGAGCGGTACTATTGTAAAAACTTTAAAAGAAAACTACATATGTGGTGACTGGGATAACTTTAAGAAATTCATTATGGAAAATGAAGCACTTGAGTTATTACAACAACGCATAAGTCAGACTAACTTTAAAGAGTTTATTAGTACTAGAGGAGAAGAGGGACTCCCTCCAGGTATCAGTACCATGAGGGAATTTAAAATAACTGTAAGAAAACCGTCATCTAAATAAGGAGAGTATTATATGGCACAACAAAACGTAACATTTACCACACCAAAAGGTGAGGCTCAGTATCCGTGGTTATCACAACCCGATACTAAATTTTCAGAAGAGGGGGAATACAAAGTTAATTTGATTCTACCAAAACAGGAAGCAATTCCTATTCTGAAACAGATCAACGAAGTCTTTGCTAATAACGTTGAGGCTGAAATTAAAAAGGCTAAAGGCAAAGAAATTAAGAAGGCGCCTCCTCCATACATGGAAGAGCTCGATGAGGCAGGCCAACCTACTGGCAATGTCATCCTTAGATTTAAATCAAAAGCGGCCTACAAGCCTGCTATCTTTGATTCTAAGGGCATGCCTATGCCAGAAAGTAATATCTGGGGCGGCTCTATTATTAAAGTAAACGGCACTATTGCCCCATACTACACAAGTTTGATTGGTGCGGGTGTGGCATTACGTTTACGGGCAGTTCAAGTAATTGATTATGTTCAGGGTAATAATAGCGCAAATCGATTTGGGTTTGACGAGGAAGATGGATATGTCCATACAGCAACAGAAGCTCCTGCAGAAACATTTGAAAGTGTGAGTGCTGAAGCAGACGTTGGTGAACCTGAGGTTAGAATAGAAACAACCATACCTCCAAAACCTGCTGACGATTTATCAGATATTATTAATCAGTGGGCAAAGGAGTAGGCCATGCCTAAAAAATATAGTCCTAGATTTTTAGTCGAGCTTAACAATCTTGACGAAGAAAAACTTGGAGTTCGGTTAGCGAAGGCCTGCGTTAATGCAGACCTTCCTATCACTGATGTAGCTAAAGTTTTTGGGGTATCTCGAATGACTATTCATAGTTGGTTTAGAGGTTCTCCCATCAGGGATAAAAACGAAACTAAAATTAAACAATTCTTAGCTGCGCTTGATGAGGCATGGCAAGCACAGTTAGAAAACCACACGGAAGAACTGCCTATTTCAGAAATGAAAAAAGCAAAGTCTTTTTTAGAAGCTAATATTGTACCTAAATTAAGTTGATTATTGTGGCTTATGGGGTTACAATTGAAGATGCTCCGGGGGATAACTTCGGAGTATTTTTGTCGAGAGAAAGGGATTAATGTTAAATCAATTTTATGAAAAAGCCCTGCCTAATGAAGGGTATTATTGTATAGCTTACAATACCGCCAACACTAAATCTTTTGTGCATGAGTACACTACAAGCGTAGAGGAGCTAGTAGAACTTATAGAAGCAAGCAAACAGCATGACAGAAACATTTTTGTTGCGATGAGTACCTTCAATGAAAAGGATAGGAAAGCAAACAACTCAATTCTAGTTAAATCATTCTTTATTGATTTAGATGTGGGGGATAATAAAGACTATAAATCTCAGAAGGAAGCTTTAATTGATCTAAGTAAGTTTTTAGAATCATCAAAGTTACCTATGCCAGCGATTGTCAATAGTGGAAATGGCATTCATGCATATTGGTTTTTAAAGAATCAAATTAAGATTGATGAGTGGAAACCTTTAGCTACTGCATTTAAAAATTTATGTATACAACAAGGACTTAAAATAGATCCTGTTGTTACCGCGGATAGTTCTCGTTTATTTAGATGTCCTGATACTAATAATTATAAACAGAATCCTCCGCGTCCTACGCTTGTTTTAAAAGATGCTCCTGAATATAATCTTGAAGACATTACTAAAGCTATTGGTGAAATAGAAGTTCCATTAGAAGAGATTGTTAAAAAGTTACCAATGACTGAAGAAGATAAAAAACTTAAATATGGCAACTACGAAAATCATTTTAAACCGTTGCTTATTGATAGTATAAAGGGTGGAGAGAAAGGCTGTGGACAACTTAAATATTATCTTGACAATATTAAAACAGCTGAAGAACCGCTATGGTGGCGCGTCTTATCTTTAGCTAATAACTGTGTTGACCGGGATGAAGTCATTCATGTTATATCAAAAGATCACCCCGAATATAGTTATGAAGAGACCGAAAGAAAAGCTACTGGAGCACCTAAGACGTGTAAAGATTTTAATAATACCAACCCTAATATATGCACTGCCTGCCCTCACTGGGAAAAAATATCTACTCCAATTCAACTTCATAGAATGTCAATCAAACTGCCTGAAGAACATGTTATAGAAGGGGAACATTTACCTAAGATAAATAAAGAATTAGCAGGTATGCCTGACACGATGGATCAAAAAGGCTATTGGATAGGGGCTAAGGTAGGGGGTGTATTTAAGACAGTTACAATAACAGATAAAAAAGGGAATGTTCACAAGGAAGATAAACTTATCTATGAATATACAGTAAAAGCGGTTCGCCATGTAAGAAGTTCTGCAGAAGGTAACTGTTTAGTTATTAATGTATGGCACCCACATGATGGACTACAAGAGTTTATATTGCCAATGACAGCAGTTTATGAAAAGTCAGAATTACGAAAGGCCCTGACAAGTCAAGGTATTTATTATGAATCAATAGAACAGGAGGGATTAATCATGGAATATTTTATTAATTGGGCTAAAGATATGCAAAAGAAAAACAAATATGATGTTATGTATGACCAAATGGGGTGGAACGACGACAAGACTTCTTTTGTTATAGGAAGTATGGAGATAACTAAAGACGGTTCAGAAAAAAGCACTCCTATATCACCGCTTGCAAAATCTGTTGCACCTTTCTTATCACAAAGTGGTAGCTATGAAGGGTGGCAAAGTGCCGCACAAAAATTAAATCAAAATGGTTTAGAGATGCACATGTTTACCATGCTCTGCGGCTTCGGGTCTATTCTTATGGACTTCTCATCTACAACAGGTGTGGCTATATCATTGACAGGGGAGTCCGGTGCCGCTAAGACAGGCGCACTGTATGGAGCAATGAGTGTATGGGGCAAGCCTAAAGATTTAACTGTTATGAATACAACAGCAAACGCTTTGCAAGGTAGATTCTTAACCCTACATAACTTACCTTTTGGGTTTGATGAAGTGGGCAACAAGAACCCATACTTATTGTCTGACTTTATTTTAGCGGTCTCGCAAGGTAAAGCAAAACTTAAAATGCAAGCGTCGACTAATTCTGAGCGTGACTACGAAGCCCCTGCATCTTTGATTGCTATCATGACTTCTAATCACAGTATTTATGACAAGTTAAAAACAATTCGTTCTAATCCTAATGGCGAAGCGGCTCGACTAATTGAGTTCCCCGTAAGAAAGCCAAAAGCATTTATGGACGACGCTAGACTGGGCAAAGAAATCTTTGACGAATTCAATAGTCATTATGGTTGGGCGGGTTCTAGGTTTGTTAAGGCAGTATTTAAATTCGGAGATAGTAAGGTTATTAAAAACAATTTAGCTAAATGGGAAAACCGATTCGTTCATGATTTTGGTAATGATACCGCCTATCGATTTTATGAAAATTTAGTGGCTGTTACTATGACTGCCGGAGAGATAGTAAATAAAGCTAATATATTGAACATTGATTTAGAAAGAATTTATAAGTTTGTTGTTGGAGAAATGATTACTATCAGGGATGAAGTTGTCAAGATAAATAATGTAGACTACGAAAGCACTATGCAAGATTACTTAGACCAAAACATTGACAAAACTCTTACTCTACAAGACGGCAAAGTTATTAATGAACCCTATAGAGCGATCATAGCACGTGTAGATTATGATAAAGACTATATGTATCTTTCTAAACGTGAGTTTGATGCTTACCTTGCCGAGCGTGTAATTAGTACAAAAGAGTTTGTATTTCAAATGAAACTTGCAGGTGTAGAAATTGAAGCGGGATCTAATATAAAACAACGTATGAATGCCGGATGGAAAGATGTAACTAAATCAGCAACAGCAGTTTATAGAATTAAGATTAGTACGTTATCGTCTCAGTTTGAAATTAAAAAACATGCAACTGCATAGTGAGCCTGAGTGGTTATTTCCATTCGAGATGATGAAAGTTGGAGATAGTTTTTTTATACCCACGCTTAAAAGTGCCCCACTTATTCATGCAATTATAGCTGGGGCAAAACGAGCAAAAGTAAAAGTTAGAACCTGCGTAGTTGTTGAAGGTGATTTGATGGGGGTTAGAACGTGGCGCGTTGCTTAGTCTTCATCAAGACTATATTGGTCTTCTAAATCTTTTAAGTATCTCTTAGGAATGTAAACGCCGTCAACTGAGTTTTTAAATCTAGATTCTTTAGTTCGTTTTGAGCGTTGTTTTGTATCGTTAGTAATTTTAAAGCTTCTTGGAGCTTTTTTATTATATTCTTTTATTTCTTCTTCAATATCTTTAACGCCCTCACGGTCGCCTAAGACATCGGCTAAATATAGTTTTTGTAGTAAAGCCGCGCGACGTTGAGTTAATATTCTTTCTGGTCGTTTTAAAGCGTTAGCTCGTGTGTAAGCTTCAGAGATTTCAATATTAGTAAATCCCATGATTTGCATAAAGGCTTCGTACGCGCTTTGGTCTTCAACAATCGGAGTACCATTTCTATTACGCACACCCTGAGTTGCGTATCTAAATGTTTTGAGCGTATTGCCAAATGCGGTAGGAATCATTTTTTCAAGTCCGCGTAAATAGCTTCCATCTATTACATCTCCGGCTCCCTCAACTGCTCTCCGGCCTACTGAGTAAGCCGGGCCTCCTAGTGTTTCCACAGCGTATGTAAAAGCCCCTACTTTTTCTAGCCTTGCCGCATTTTCTCTAAATATTAAATCACCAAAACCAATACGTGGTGATACATCCGCGCCAATTATATAACTTAGTGGGCCGCGATATGCCACATCTCCTGCAGTTTGGTTTACCCATTGATCTAGTGTGATTGGATCATCATCGTCATCAACGAGAAGTGATACGAGGACTGATACTAAACCATAGAATGGGGCACCCTGAATACCTGCGGCTAAGATTGAATTTGCATAAAGTCTTAAGAGTTGTTTTTTAGCTATGCGTTTAGCTTCTAACTCCTGGGGTGTTTTTGCTTTGCGGTCAAACACATCAAAGAATAATTTTGAGGCTAAATAAACTTGAGATTGCGCAAAACGTTTAAAAATAAACATTACTTTAGGCAACCCTGTTTGAAAGAGACGAGGTCCAACTTCAGGTAGCGCATGTGAATGTGCCTTGTGAGTAAGCTCAATGGCTTCTTGTATGGCAACTTCGTCACTTTTCCCTGCATCTTTAGCCAAATCAAATGCAGCAATTAAAGCAGTTTCTCGGTTAAGCCGCTCTGAATTTTGAAACAAGAAGTTCATTACGTTTTCTGTTTTTGCTCGAAGCCGTCCTTCTGTTACAAGGCCCTGTCCTAAATCTCTCCTAAGTTCTGTAATCTCATAGCTTAAACCGCGGCGCAAAGCTGCACTTTTTTCTGCCGAGTCAAATAGTTTAGCGTATCTGCCGCCTTTTTTAAATAGTTTTGCATTAGGGCCCGTAAATGTTTTTTTGCCAGTTTTGAGATCTAAAGTGTAAGGGCCCGCTGTTTTATCTGCAAGATTAACCCCCATAACCATCCGCTTATGTTCACGTCCGTTTCCTTTGAAGTATAACTGATAGGCTTTAGTTAATGCTTTGGTTGCTTTAGCGTCACCATATTCTCCAGCTAAAAAAGGCTGAATAACAAGAGGTGTCTGTGTTAAGTTAACAAAACTAGAGGATACGTTAAATCCAATAAACCACACATAGCTCATGTATGCAGCCATCGACGAAAAAGGACTTGCGACTGGGTTAATATAAAACGGAACAGATTTAA
>Ga0208019_1000511_pt1 | contig 20977 bp, 26 predicted proteins | sample CB_VirMetaG_5_FD_184540 | JGI IMG/M metagenome (GOLD analysis project Ga0208019, IMG submission 184540) | Freshwater to marine saline gradient viral communities from Chesapeake Bay - CB_1508_1D Viral MetaG (SPAdes) (version 4) | ecosystem: Environmental > Aquatic > Marine > Coastal | place: USA...
TCCTGATGAATGTGTCCATAACGAATGGCACCATCTTTTGTTTGAATAACTTTTGATTCGTAATTAACAGATTTTGCCATTAGAATTTACCTACACAATCTACTACTTGAATAACTGTTGCTGTTGGTGGAATGGTTTCAACTTCTTCTGGAGTTACCACTCTAAAAATTGGTGAAAACTCTGCATTGTAACCAGTATCCGAAATAACTTCAATTTCTGGAATGTCATCAAATCCAAGTCCTGGATTAATAACTTCAACACCAACTACAGCACCTCCAACTATTTTTGGTTTGAGAACTGCACCCCTATCTGGGGTAACTCTAATGGTATCATTTGGTTGATATCCAAATCCTTGGTCTAAAATAGAAACTTCTTCTATCTCCAGAAGAACTGGGTAGATTGATGTTGTTTGTGCTGCTGGTGTTGGTGGGATATATGTGCTTCCAGTAGGTGGTTGAATTCCTTCTGGTACAACAAAATATCTACCATCATCAGTAATCGCATAACCTTCATCAGACTCTTTCCAGGTTCTACCATCACCACCAAGACTTCCATCTGGTATTGCTATATATCCATCTCCCGCAGACTCAATGGTAATATTACGAATTTGTCCACCACCCTGTGTGGTAGTACCAATACCAGTCATGTTTGCTCTTACTCTAGAACCACTTCCTTTACCACATTCATCAATTAGTTCAACAAAAGGTTCTTCTAAGTAATTTTTTCCGGGATTGACAATATCAAATCCAATTACAGATTGTGAATTTGGACTAATAATTGCATTAGCTACTGCTCCAAATCCACCACCACCGAATATTTTTACTTTTGGTGGTCCGCACTGAAGAGGTGCTGTGGGGCAAGATGGTGCAGTTGGTAATAAGTTTTTTGGTTGAAGTTGTTCAACTTGATTGATATTTAATTCTTTTTGAACTCCATCACCATCTTGGAATAAAAATGTAGTGCCAGGACGAAGTGCTTCTACTTGCTTTGCCTGTTCTTGAGTAATATTATCTACTCTTTTCCCATCATTGTCAAAGTAAGAAACCTTGACAGATTTTTTAGGTAAATGTTTGTCTAAATTTAATGTCATATTACTTAGAAAAATGTAACCCCAAACTCTTTCTCAGGATCTCTCCTTGCACCCTCATCTCTAATAAGTTTTTGTTCTTCAGCAGCTGCTGCCCGAGTTTCTGCATTAGACTGACCAACCTGAAGATTTTCCGTTTGGGCAGCATTATTAGTTATGTTAGCAGAAACTGGACCATCAGCAGCACCATTACCTTGCCCTGTTCCCTGTTCAGTTGATGGATTTCCTGGTGTTGCAGCAGCATCTCCTCCATTTGTAGAACCTTTTGCTTGAGTAATCTCATCATACTCAGCACATGAAGGTTCTTCATCGCAAGAGAAGAAAGAAAGAATTCCAGAAATAAAATCTAAAGCACTGAAAAGATTTGCTACGAAATTTAATGCCTGGCCAGTAATAGCACTAATCAATGCAATGATTGGAGTTAATGCTGCATTAACTGCACTGAGAATTGTATTTAAGATATCATCAATCAATCCACCAATAAGATTTTCTACAGCACATAGAGGAGCGTTAATAAATTTATCCAGAATGTTTCTAAGTAAAGATTCAAATTGACTTTTTAATGCTTTTGTAATTTTTCCAAATACGCAAGAAATTGTATCAAGTGCTTTTGATTTTGCTTGATTAAATTTTGCTACTTGAGTTGGAAATAAGAATGGAACAGCATCTCTAATTCCATTTTCAATAGTGCTTAATATGTAACCACGAACACCACCCATAATAGTTTTCATAAATGATGCAGCTTCACTGGATGCATTTGCTAAAAGTGGTTGTATTTGATTTGATAATGATTGAACATCAGCAATAAATCCTTGCGCTTTAGTAACATCTTTTTTAATTCTCTCAACATCACCAAGAAGATTTTTAATAGTTCTCTGAATTCCCTTCATTTCAGAGTTATTTTTCTTACACTTTCGAGTAGATGCAAGTGGTTTAATTACATTCTTATCTTGCTGCTGAGTTTTCCAAGCAAAAGTATTAATATGATACGTATCAAAGGTGTTTAAAACTTTATCATTAAGTAGTCTTGCATTATCAGGAACTTTTGCTTTAGGTCCATAAAGATCAGTGTAAATATCAAATCCAGATGTTGGTCCTTCACTTCTTTTCTTTGGCACTTCATTTTGAGAATTGCCAAGAACTCCATCAATATATGGTTCTTGACCTCCCATACCATCCATCATAAAACCAGTAACCATCGTACCTGCAGCAAGAGATGGTGTTTCCCCATAACCACCAATACCACTTCCGGATGTTACTGGCAAAACTACATTTGCCATTACCATTTCTTCTGGTTTCAAATCAGTTTTATTGCCAGTATGCCAACCAACGATTCTAACTTTGTAACGATAACCCCAACCTTTTATATCACTTCTAGTTTCAAAAGTTGTCGAGACTGCATTATCCTGCCAGGTCTTACTTTCCTCCACTCTTCCAAACCAACGAGGAAGAATAGAGGAATAACCAGAATCAAATAATGAACTAGAAGTTGCCTCAGACATAATTAATCTTCATAAACTCTACACTCAAGTGCGTCGGGGTTTTCGTCACAAAACATTTCAAATCCTGATGGATCATGATCAGTATCTGGATGTTTGGATTGGTACTTCTCTAGATGATCAAGTTCATCTTCAAGATGTCTACGACGTTGACCGCTTGTATTGGGATTATCAATTTCATCCCTATCATCATTGATATGTTGTTGAAGTGTCCTGTCCATGTGAACACAAAATAGTTGATATTATTTATTACCTCACTATGGGCTTTCTTCCATAAGAGTCACGAATCAGTTCAAGATAAGTATAAGTTTCATTTGGTTTGATATGGTGACATAAACCAGAAATTAGATATACACCACTCAATCTTTTGTTTGTTTCTTGATTTGGTTTAGATGATTGCTCAGGAAAGTCGCAGAAAATAAGATCACCTGCTCTCAAATTAAAGTCCCCGGGTATGGTAATGTTCAATTGCATAGTAAAGACTTGATTATATCTCATTGATGCTTGATTCATAATTTGAGACTTATCCATATCCAAGTCTGAAGATCTCTCCAATTGTTCTTGGAGATTTTTACCATCGGGAAGAAATCCTACAGAATCGAAACTATAAGTTATTCTAGATGGATCTGCAGTGAACAAAGAATTTACAAAGTTAAAATCTGTTCCCGCAAAAGTAACTCCAGCCTCTTGAGCAACACTATCGATGGGATTTTCTCTGTAGGAACTTTCCTTTGAATTAAATCCTTTATTGTTAGCATTATATGTTCCCATCATCAAGTTGCTTTGGAAATCTCCACCACTAGATGATTTAAACTTTAATATCTTTCCATCATATCCGACAGGAACCACTGATGATGTTGAGTTATTGTAAATGTACTTCAGGACGGGAGTTCTATCAAATAGACCATCAACGGACTTAAATTTAAATCCATCATAATTCTCAAAGAAAAAGTATCCAGCACTTTTTCCTACCGAACCTTGCTTCTGGGGAATAGATTTTTTACATAACCAAAGAATAGTCCAGTATGGTTTTTTGTTTGTTCCTATAAAATTGAACTTATTTTCTGTTACTTCAATATCAAGTTCCTTCTCCGTTTTTACCACTTCCTTTAATATCTTATCTACAGAATCTGATATTCTTCCATCATATCTTTTGACAACTCTTAAAGATTCGTTTGTTAAAAATTCTTTTGAGACTAATTCAATAGAATACATAGTCTTCTGCGTATGTTCAGATATCTTTTCTCTTTTATTCAAATAAAGAGCCTTATCATCAGTTGTGAAATTAAGTTTATTTGGAGTTTTATTACCATCTTCAAAGGATACCAAAACTTTCTCACCATTTCCTATCTTAAGAGCATCATCTAGTCCGATTTTACCACCAGTTCCATCATCAGCAGATGCTGCGTTTCCGGTATCCAAAACAATTGCTGTTAATTTTACAGTTTCGGATAAAATATTTTCATAATAATTTAACTCCAAAACACCTTGAGAAACATCGCAAGAACTTCCACCCGCATTTGGAAAGATTTCAAATCGTGTAATATTATTATCAGATTTTTTAGTTGACTCTACTCTTGTTGGCATATATTATCCGTAGTTTAGACTATCAAACAAATCATTATTATTATTTACACCAATTGCAATTGGAAGTATTCCACCAGTCTCACCATAATCACTTTCCATAGGAACAGGAACTTCAACAGGAACTTCAATATACACTGTTTCTGTTTCATAAGAAGCATAATTTCTTAATACATTCACAGCATCTTTATATTTTGCTTTGTTAATCGCATCCAAGAATCCTGGGAATGTTGCTTCGATTGCTGATGTAGAATCAGCATCTATGACAAACTCTGGACCCTCTTCACCCAACATTGCAAAATGAGAAATGCCTTTAGTTTTACCACCTCTGGAATATGCCACATGAACGTGATTGGAATGAAGTGCATTGGGTGCAGATTCATACTTTCCAAGACCTTTAAATGCGGGAGATCCATGAATTATTTCAACTGGTTTATATCCATTCTTCTTATTCCACTCCAACAGTGCTCTAATTACAGGTGCTTGCTCATCTCTTCCACCAGAACTTGGGTGGGCGGGACCCCAACCACCAATATCCAGTGCTCTATTTTGATTATGATATGAAAAATAATTTCTTCTTTCTTGTCCAGGATGTCTTGGATGTTGATGAATATCACCAGTAACACCGATCTTACTTCTATTTGCTTTCATAAAATCTCCCAAATCACCAGCAATTTTCACACCACCTGTTCCATATCCAGCACCAGTTCCACCACCAACAAAAGTTCCTCCAGCACCTCCAGCACCTCCACTAAAACTTGCTAGAGCATCAGCAGCAAATTGATATCTCCTTGGATAGTTTGGTGTTCCAGCTCTTTCCATTTCTCTTTCAAATATTTCAACTGCTTTTTTATAAGATGTTACACTTTTAATTCTATTATAAGTTCCATATGATTTCATCTCTTTTACCATCCACTCAACTTGAGTTTCAAGTGCCCAAGGGTCTTTACCAGAACTTTTAGCCCAAGCACTTAAAGATGCCCATCTTTCACTTTCAGTCCATTGCATTATTCCACGACCAGGACCACCACGTAATTGCCTAGACTTTGGATTTACACCAGATTCTTGCATCAAGTTTCCAATTATTCCAGCAGCTGCCTCTGGAGTAAATCCTTCTTTATCTACAAGATACCTGAAGACCTTTTCAGCATTACTATTACCAGTTAAAGTTGGAGATCCTGTTGGTTCTTGTTCGGGTTCAGTCACCTGACCCTTATCTTTTTTATTTGGTTTACCTAACATTATCTCTTTCATTAAATCATTAATTGCAGAATCTACTTCAGAAGAAACACTATCTTTTACTGATTTTGCAATGATATCACTCATATCCTCACCTGAGAAAATTTTCTTCATATCAACTTCACCACCACCAGCAAATCCAGCACTAGATGAAAATGAACTACCTATCCAATTGTTAAGGGAAATACCAATATTCTTATAGTCAATTTCATTTGGTCTATCACCAGATAAAGTTTTTATTGCAAGAGAAAACAATGGTCCAAAAAATGGTATCTTACCCATCTTCTGATTTTGATCTTTCAAATAATCAATTTGAGAATCTGTGTATATCGTTTCCAGTTTCTTTTCACCACCAACATCCTTTCCTGGTTTAATTTTTTGAGGAGTAACTGAAACTCTTCTTCTTACTTTTGTCTTCTTTACAGTTCTTTTTGCAGGACCTCCAGTAAGTTTTCCCGCACGAGTTACAGCACCTCCACCAACTTTTCTTGGTGCTTTATCTTTTGGTGTTGGTTTTTTATTCTTAAAGAACATTTCATAAAGTTTTCCACCAACTTCACCACCAATAAATCCACCAATGGCTGCACCAATTGGACCACCAATCGCAGTTCCAACAGCACCAACTAATAAAGAACCAATACCTCTAAATGCTGCTTTACCAACTGGGTCTCCAAGTGCCCAAGATAATGCAAATTCAGTAAGACCACCAATGATTGGTATGTTTCTGAGTAATGGTGTTGCTAACCTAAGCAGTGCTTTGGTTCCTCCTTTCCCAAGAGTACCAACTAGAGCATTTCTACCAAGTTTAGTCAGTGCTCCTCTTGCAGCATTTTTACCAACATTCTTTAAGTTTTCTTTGCCAAATCTTCTTAAAAATTGTTCTTTGCCATATCTCTCAAAATATCTTTTTTGCAAGTTTCTACCAACTCTTCTTCCACTTCTATCAAATCCTCTTCTTCTAATACCACCTCTACCAAAACCCTCATCACTCATTGCACTATCTGCTGCAAGCATTCCTGCGATTACAGCATAATTCATAAAGGTTGTCAGCCCAGATGCAAGTTTATCAAAGTTCTTGGCACCATCCTCACCTGCTATATTTTTGATAAATCCCTTAGTCGCATCAACTGCTTTATATCCCCAATCAATAAATGTAACTAATCCATTCAATAATTTACCACCAATATCAATTACAAAATCAAAAGCAGGAGCAGCAATCTTTAGAAATCTAAGAATTTGTGGACCATAATCAATCAAACGATATAATATAAAACCAGTCAAAGTTTTCAATATAAAATCACCTATAGTAGCAAACAATCCTCTTCCAGGAAGAGAAGGTAGTTTTAAACCTGCTTTTTGTTTATCTCCTTTAGGTTTTTCTAGTTTCTCTTCTTTCTTTTCTCTCTTATCATCCTCTAGTTGTTTTTTTACAATAGCATTTTCTTCTTTATTCTGTAATACTAGAGCACCTAGAAGTTTATCAACATCAATTACTTTTTCCTTTATACTATAGAATACTTTATTAGATGATGTGGATGTGGACTTTATTATTCCAGAACTTTCACTATCAAATTTTTTAGGTGCTAAGAACTTATCTGCTTTTACGATTGCAGAACTAGACTTTTTAGCAGCAGGTAATAACTTGGATGGATTGATAGCCATTATTTCTTATTAACTCCGAGACTTGCTTCTGCTCTACGAGTTCCACCTGGCATTGCTGCACTACCTGAGGGTACATTGGATGTTGAAGGTTTAGCACCACTTCCCCTTCTACCCCCCATTCCGCCACCAGCAACTTGTGGTTTTGGTTTTGATTTTGGTGGGGGTGGTTTTACTCCAGATTTTCTTCTTTGATCACGAGCTAATTTTGCTGCAGCATAATCCTTATAGTATTTGCCATCAGAGGAAGAATAGTATCTATTAATTGAAGCAGCTTGTGCTTGTTTTACCCTTGCAGTTGATGCTTTATCTGCTGCTTCATATCTACTCTTACCACCTGCCAATCTATCAAGGGTTCCAGTAAAACTTCTGTTTAGTTGACCAAAAAATCCACCACGTTTTTTGTTTTCCTCTGCTTGTGCCTTTATTCCTGCATTAGTCCAATCACTAACATCACCATATCCATCATTACTGGGATTAGAAACCTTCTGCTTCAATTTATCTAATCTTTGTTGTGATGCAAGTGAAGTTAATCTGGAGTTTCTTGCGGCAAGTGCATCATTATAATTGCCATAAGTCTTTTGGTCCGATGAAGAATAATACTTTCCTTTCGATGCTGCATAATTCATTCTTGCAGACATTCTAGGTCCACCAAACATTCCACCAGGTTGGAACAATCCACCAGTTCCTCTATCTCTAGAATCTTGAGGAGTATAAATTACATCATTACCCCTCTTCATTGCAAAATATCTCCTACCACCTAAAGTTATTTCATTATCACCAATTCCAGTAGAAAAATTAACACCACCATTTTTAATAACAATAGAATCTTTTCCTTTATATTTTGCTCCATATCCAGTACCAAGTTGCAATCCAGTACTAACTCCTTTAATGTTTACACCTTTACCTGAAGCAAGTGCTTTTTGTGCTTGGAGTTGGGATCTTACTCTTTTTTCTAAAATTGGATCTTTAACTCTTTCCTTTTTCTCTTCTTCCGTTCCAACATAACCACCACCCGCAGCATACATCTCATTATCTACTATTGTAGGTTCATTAGTTCCACCACCAGAAGCATTAAGTCTCTCAAAGAATTCAACTCCATGTTTATCAACAGCACCTTTGGAAACAACAAACTCACCATTCGTTAACCATGCTGGAACTTTATCAACTCCACCAGGTCCTCTAACTAGAGCACCACCATCGAATCTTTGTCTTGGAATTAATCTTGGGAATACTAATCCACCACCATAAAGTTTCTGTTGAGGTTGAATGTTTGGTTCTTTTTCATCATCACCACCCGCAAGCAGCATTGCGCCAGTTCCAACTGCTGCAGCACCTAATGCCACTGCTGCTCCAACTTTATTCCTACCAATAAACTTAAGCAAACTCTTCGTTGCTTTTAGAAGCATTGGTATGGAACGAATAACAATCCTACTGATTGTCCTTACAAATTTACCAAACTTAGTTCCAAATAATATGTAAGTTCCAAGTAAAGCAGGCCACCAATCTTTTAAGAATCTAACAATACTCTTAATTTTATCTTGGTTCTGTGGATTGCCAAACCATTCTATAATCTTGAATAAGATTCTTCCAAGGATTACTTTCCCAATAAAATCAAATAGCCTTTCAAACAAAGACTTTACGGGAGCAATGATTGTATCTGCAACTTTCTTTATCCCTTCAAAAGGTTTTTTCTCTAACTTATCTTCTCTTTCCCTTCTCTTTCTATTCTCTCTTTCTTTTTGATCTAGTTTACTTTTCTCTTTTGCAGCATCATTTAGTCCCGTTAAATTGTCACGAATGTCTTTTAATAAATCATCAATATTTTTTAAAACTTCAGTATCATCTCCAGAATCCTTTGGTGCGATTGCTGCTGGAAGTGCTAATTGCTTTTGGGATATTTTAAAAGACTTTCCAATTCCAAGTTTATCTGCAGTAATTGGACTCTTTTTTCTTATGGTAAATCTACCTTTACCTTTCTTACTCTTTAATCTTTTATATTCATCCGTAACTAACTCAATTTCTTCTGTAGGAATTTTGGTATTGGACATTCTGCCCTTTACCATTGCTTCCTTAAGAAGAGTAATATATGTATCATAGTCGATATCGAACACATCCTCCAACCCAATAAGTCGGAGGATCCTTTCATCAATTTGTTCGTTACCAACCGCCATTCTGTTTCTGCTTAAGTTCTTCTTCTTCTATATGATTTTTTAATAGAGAAACATAAATGTCCCTCTCCCACGGCATCATATTTTCAATCTCAGTCAATGAGTATTTATGATACTGCATCAAAGAAAAATTTAAGTTAAAGTAATTCTCAAGATCCATATGGATCATTCCTATCCGAAAAAACTTGAGAGTCCCTCCAGAACTACTTCACTTTCAACACCAGTATTTGGATTCTTAACTTTCACTTTATGGGAAAGTTTAGGCATTGTTTCAAAGAACTTTTCAATCTCTTTGAACTGAGATGAGTTCATCTGCTCTAAGAATTCAAGAAGTTCTTTCTTAGTTACATCAGAAGCACTCCACACTTCTTCTTCATTATAAATTTTATCAATACATGACGCAACCAGATCAAATGATTGCTCCATCGTATTATTGGATGCAAAATCAAAATTGTTCTTAATGAACTGTTCAAGAGATGGATATTTCATCTCCATTACTAATGTCTCGTCAAGTTTAATTCTCTTATCATGCTCATCATTCTTTTGAATTTTAATATCATCTAAAAGAATAGTTATTGGCACTGTGGTTTCTTCATCATCTGGACAAATTAGATTAACTTCAATTTCTTCTCCAACAGACTTACCACGAATGTTAAGGAAAAGAAATTCAATATCAAAAGTTGGAAGACTTTCAACCTTAATATTTTTTGTCTGAATGCAATTTTTAATGACTGTCTTAATTGCAGTGGTAATCTGTTTAGTATCTTCAGATTCCAAAGCAATTAAAAGAAGTTTTTCTTCCTTTACTAAGAAAGGTCTGTATTGGATTGTTTGTCCTGTAGATGGCAACTCAAGTTCATAAGTTGGCGTAGAAATCTTTGGTAATGGCATAATAACCTATAGAAATTTCAGATAATTTATTTATTAGGCAAGAGTTGAGTTGATTTGATTTAACTCTGCTTGAGTTCCTGCACCAGTTCTTGTAGATCCAACGAACAACCCAGTTCCAGTTCTTAATGCACCGGTGCCACTTAGTCCGGGTAAATCAGGAACTCCCGCTGCTGATGATTGTGTTGGTTCTGGTTGTCCAGGAATTTCTTTTACATTATCCGAGAAATATCGATCATAAGTGAAGGAAACTGTACATTTTAATAACTGAGAACTGTCATAAGAAACTGGCATGGAGTTGATAGATATTGGAAATGCATTCACAAAAGTATATGACATTTTACCTGCCATATCTCTTTCAAATTTTGTAATGTGTATTGTTGTTTTATAATCTTTTGGATATCTTACCCTATAATTGTTGTTTGTTTTTGGTCCACCACTCAATTCACCTGATATTTGCTCACCCACAATATATCTCAACCATGTTTCAAAAGCTCTAATTACGGTATATTTTGTATCAACATAAAAAGTAAAGTCTGCTCTATCATCATATAATCTTCTATAAGCATTTCTTTGTGTTACTCCAGTAAAATCATTGTTGAGTTCATGTGTAGCTAGAGATGAACCTGGAAGACTTGCCTCAGAACAAGATAAAATTAGTAATTCATTAATTGTAGTATTACTAATTGCATTATATCCAAATTGATCCTTAATAGTTTGTGGCAATGTAAAACTACACTCAAAATGAGAAGTTAATGCTGGTTGCAGTATTTTACTTTTAATGTCACTAATAGATCTTTTTGTAGGACTTGGAGCTCCCATCTATAAATACTTCTACCGATATATTATGTATAATGGCAGAAAGCATAAAGAGTCGTTATAAACCTGAGTACCCGAAGAAATATAAGGGAGACCCCAACAATATCATTTGTCGTAGTAGTTGGGAACGCAGATTTTGTCGTTGGTGTGATTTAAATGAAAATATTTTAGAGTGGGGTTCTGAAGAGTTTTTTATTCCATACTTTGACCCAACTACTAGCAGAGTTAGAAGATACTTCCCAGACTTTATCATCAAAGTTCGTGAGCAATCTGGTGATATTAAAAAGTATGTGATAGAAATCAAACCCAAAAGACAAACGATGCCTCCAGTTCAGACAAGCAAAAAAAGAACTAGAACATTCATTAGTGAAGTCAAAACTTATGCTGTGAATGAGGCAAAGTGGAAAGCAGCAAAAGAATGGTGTGCAGATAGAATGCTTGAGTTTCGTATTATCACAGAAGATCACTTAGGAATTAAGTAATGGCACTTACTGGATACGAAAAATCACTATCACAATATACAAAATCAGAATTAGTTCAAATTGCCAGAACATATTCAGTATATTATAGAACAGAATCTGGTGTTGGAAAAATCGGAGTTTATGATAGATTAACTAAACAACAATTAATAGACATAATACAAAAAGATAAAGATTATCAAAAAGCAGGATCGCAGTCAAGAATTCAATTACTTAAAAGAAAATTGTCGAATGTATCAGATCCCGAAGAGATCATGATTAATATTTTGGAAGTTTTTAAAGAAGTTGAAATTATACCTACACCGGGAAATTATTATACCTTTATATACAAAGCAAAAACAATAAAAGATAAAAGTAAACAATACCCAGGAATGCCCACAGAAGAAGTTTATTACGATCAACACCCTTTAGTTGCAGTTTTCGAAATTAAAAAATGGGGATTTATTGGTTTGAACTTTCATTGGGGAACCATGAGAAATTATACATGGCAAGAAGTTCTTGGACAACTTCATGTCATAAGAAAAAATGAAATTGATTATATGAGATCCTTAAACTATATGAAACTGATTAAATACAAGACTAAATAACTAAAAAGTCTATAATGTCTCATACTCTACAAAAAATTGAGATGATTAGTCCTCTTAGAATTGAGGAGAGTTTCTGATGGCAGGAAATTTTCAGTGCCCACAAGGACAAATTTGTAGTAAAGAATATGGAACTGCTGTAGGTCCAAGAAATACAAACTTGTATTTCAGAACATCCACTGCAATATCACAAGGCAGTGGAACTGAAGTGACCGGAGGAACAACAACACTTTATACTTGGGTTCCCGATACAACAAGTGGATTTACTTTTGGAACTGGACAAGGAAGTTGGCAGCCAGCAGCTAGGTCAAATGATGGAAAAAAATGGGAATTGTTGAAAGACTCTAATGGTAAAAATATTCTCGGTGCTGATGCAGAAAAATCTTTAGTATCAACAAATGGAAATCTTAACAGAAATGTAGCAGCAAATACAACGAAGACTTTAAATGCAGCAGGAATAAAACCTACCGACACTAAAAAAATAGTTGAATCAAACACAGAGACAGCAACCGAAGAAGCAAATGCTGATGGTTCTGTACCTAAAGAATTCACTACCGAAGATCAGCAAAAAACTGATGAGTTATTAAGAGGACTTCAGGGCGCAATTCAATCGAAGTCTAGAGGAGTTGGTGATTATAAAAATGAAAAATATCCACTAACTCTAGATACGAGCACCCAGGATACTATACAATTTACTATGCTTGAACATGCTCCAAGGAAAACAGGAACTTCAGATTTTGCAAATGGAAACTTTTTCGGAGACAGAAATAGAGATGATGTAAAGAGTAGAGGTGCAACAATTACCTTACCAATTCAACCTTCAATAACCGATTCCAATACAGTTAACTGGACTGGACAATCGATAACTGCACTTGAAGCAATGACAGGAATTGCAGCAGCATCTGCAATCAGTTCGGGTGGAACTGGTGTGGCAGCTGCATTAGAAGGGGGAGCACAACTCCTACAAAACAAAGCAGCAAATGATTCTATGAAATCCGCTATTGCTCTTGGATTTGTTTCTTCGAATAAAAATTTCCTTACAAAAACAACTGGAGCAATTCAGAATCCAAATTTAGAATTATTATTTGATAGTCCATCTTTAAGACAATTCTCATTTACCTTTGTAATGTCAGCAAGAGAAGATGATGAATCTCAAGCAATAAGAAGAATTATTAGATTCTTTAAACAAGGAATGTCAGTTCAAAGAGCAAGCACTGGATTGTTTTTGAAATCTCCAAATACTTTTGATATAAAGTACAAATATAAAAGTAATGACCACCCATACTTAAATAAAATAAAAGAATGTGCTTTGATTAATTTTTCTGTTGATTATACTCCAGCAGGTAATTATTCAACTTATGATGATGGTGCAATGACTTTATATGCATTATCAATGCAATTCCAAGAACTTGACCCAATCTATAATGATGATTATGACAAGTTTGGTAAAGAATCGATAGGTTACTAAAATGGCATCATACTTTAGACAAGTTCCAAACTTCGAATATGCCAGTAGAACTGCTGATAATAAAGCAATCTCTGATTATATTCCAGTAAAAAATCTCTTCAAGAAAGGAAAACTTCGTGAGGATATTTTTGGCAATTTAAACTTCTTTACCAAGTATAAGATTATTGGAGACGAAAGACCAGACAATGTTGCATACAAATTATATAATGACGAAACTCTTGATTGGATAATCCTACTTTCAAATAATATTCTTAATATTCAAACTGAATGGCCTATGGCGCAGTCAGTATTTGATAAAGTGATGCTTGAAAAGTATGGTTCTTATGAAGCTCTTTATTCTGGTATCCATCACTACGAAACCATAGAAATTAAAAATTCTGCAGGAGCAACATTAATTCCTGCTGGAACTAGAATGCCAAATACTTGGAAAACAAATGGAAACTTTATTGAAATAAACAACTCAAAAATATCACAAATATTTTCTGGAAATGGAGTTACTCCATCTACAACAGTAACCGTTACAATGAATAACGGAATCAAAGGATTGACGATTGGTTCGGAAGTTGTAATAAACAATGTATCAGAGAACATCTATAATGGAAGATTCAGAGTTACTTCTGCATATATCCCCACAGATGATATTGCAGTTTCTTTCACATATGAATTATCTTCGGTTCCATCAATTGCAATACCAGTATTAAGTACAAGTCAGAGGGAAGAAGTTCTGTTTAGAGTTGGAACTGGAGGAAACTCTTATTACTATGAATACTTTGATGATAGATTGGGATATTATGTAACTATTCCATCATCAACAATTCTTATTCCAATCACTAACTATGAATATGAATCAAGACTAGAAGATGAAAAAAGAAATATTTTTACTCTTAAACCACAATACCTCAATGTAGTCTTTAATGATCTTGATGATATTATGCCATATAAAAAGGGTAGCACCCAGTATGTGAATGCTACCCTGAAGAGGGGAGATAATATTAGACTGTTTGAGTAATCAGTCTTCAGCAAGACGCTGGAAATAACTCAGAGCATCATCTTCATCTTCATCGGATGTTTCAATCTTAGGAAGTGAAGGGGACTTACTGCGAGCAAAGGATTGTTCCAGTTCTGCAATTACACTCTCTTCCTTAGAAGGAGTTTGAGTGTAGGACTCATAATCATCTTCTTGCTCCTGAACTGCTGCACGAGCAGACTTCTGACCCAGAACATACTTCAAACGCTTTTCAAGGTCTTCATAAGACTTGAACTGGTCAGGAGCAACAATTGCGGAGAGAGAATACTCTTTCTTCCAAATTGCTTCCAGAGCATCATCATCTTCCAGGAGGGGACCAGAACTATCAAACTCAGACTTGTCATAGTTCCAGTAACCTTCAACCTTACGAATCTTCAGACGGAAGTTTGCACCACCCCAGAAATCAAAAGGATTGATGGGTTCTTCATCTTCAAATTCAGGTTGCATAGCATTGAGAATCTTGTCAAAGATTTTCTTACCGAACTTGAACAGAAAGACTTTACCCTCGTTCTGAGGATTTGCGGGGTCTTTCACCACATAGATGTTGCTGTAGTAAGACAGTTTACGCTTCTGCTTACGCACAGTTTCTTTATCTTTCTCACTACCACTGTTCCAGAGTTCACGATTGTGCTCAGAAACAGGGTCCTTTTGACCAATAGTAGTCAGTGAGTTTTCAATGTACCAACCACCAGGACCTTGGAAGGCATGTGCATATATCTTAACCCAGGGAAGTTCTTCACCTTCAGGTGCTGGAAGGAAACGAATGACGGCAGAACCAACACCAGTCTTGTCCATTTCAGGTTTCCAGAAACGTTCATCTGGACCACCACCACTGCTGCTCATTTTTTCAACTTCTTTCACCAGTTTCTCGGTGAGAGAACCAAGTTTGGATTGCTTTTTCAGATTTTCAAAAGACATTTGTATACCTCGGATTGTTTGGATTTGGCCTTTGTGTACCCCATCAGTCTACAGGTCGGAACCCGTATTGTCAATGCGTTCCTTCATGGTCTCAAGTAATTGAGTCATGTTGTTGAATATTACATTCATATCAACATGAGGAGGAAGTCCCATTACTCTAGCAGATTCTTGGATTTTTTCCTTCATCCGAATTGCTTCAGGATCATCGGAAAGTTTTAAACGAGTGTATAAAATTTGCTGTTTGTTCAACAGTTTTTCAAGAAGAGCAACATGAAACAATTTTTCCTCCTTACTCATACGAGGAAATTCAAACACATTCTTATAGATATCTTCTTGAAGATCAGATATCTCAGCCATCTCTGCACGGACGACTTCGGAATCAAAAAAACTCATGTTCCTCCAACAACTTGCTTGAGTATCTTTTTATAATGGAATACATCTATATGTAGGAACGGAGAATATTTTTTCATTTTTAAACTGACGGTTTCCCACACAGGATCTTTTAGTTTCTTATCAAAGTTGTTCCCGAACAGGAATATCTTATCGTATATTACTAGGGTTTCTAGGCTAATATTACCGATCAGGAAACTTTTAAGAAGTATTGGATGACCCTTAGAGCAATCAAATACTTCCTCAAATTTGTTTTCAAATAATTGTTGAGATTCTTCCCTGAACAAATAGGAAAGTGATTGTATTCTTTTTTGCCAAGACTTATATCTCGTTTCACCTTCTTTAATCATTTCACCAATCCACAATGTTTGTGGGTCTGAACATGATGTAAAGTTGGCAACAAAAAAATCTATTACTTCTTTATCTTCTTTTTGTCTTGATAGTTTTTCAAACCAATATCTATCCTTCCTTTTATAAAAGGATTGTAGAGATGCACGACTCTTACCTTGATACTTGTGATAATCATAAGAATCTTTCGTAAAGTGATTCTTCAGGGCAAGGTAGGTCTTATAAGTATCAAAAGGCACCATTCAAAAAAGTAATATAGGGATTTTTACCGGGAAATTTTTTCCCCGAAAAATGGAATTAAAAGACCAATCTTGCTCGGGAAGTCTTCTTAAGGAAGTTCAACTCCATAGCTTCGTACTTAATCTTTTCTTTGAGTGGTTTAGAAATAAGTTTCGGAACAGATTCAACATCAATACTATTTTTTTCACAGAAGTGAATGATGGCATCAATATAATTCATGTCTTCATTATGTTGAACAAGATTCTCAATCTCTTGAGCAAACCGAGAAGGACAGAAAAACTTATTTTCTAGTGCTTTTTCTAATTCATTCTCCATTTGACCTAACACTGTAATGTACAATCTTTTTCCTCAACTGCATCCATTCTAAAACAAAATTGAACTATAGTCAAGAAGTCTTATCAGTAACAAACTTCTTAATATATTGCGTCAACATTCTGATGTATTTTGCTTTATCTCTTTCTTCATATACTTCTACTTCCCCATTTTCGCATGTCATAATAATCACGAACTTTTTAACCGTTAGTCCAGTGAGTTCATGAAGCATACATGCATAGGCACAACACTGAACAAAATATCCATCAATCCACTCTCGTGGTTTTGGTTGTTTGGAAGTTTTAAAATCAATGATTGAAAGTTCTCCGTCAAATTCTGCAATACAATCGACTGTCCCAGCAACACCTAAGTATTGGCTATAAAGAGAACCTTCAAGAGCATGAATATTATTTATGCGACTTAAAGCTGGTTTAGCAATCTTAAAAAGATGTTCGGAAATTGGTTGAACTGTCGGTAGTTCTTGATTCAATAAGTGATGTTCAATTAAAGTATGAGCATCAGTTCCACGACTAGTTGCCCTTTTAGTAATTCTGTTTGCTTCATCCTCACCAACTTTTTCACGCCACTTAGCAAACTTTTCTTTACTGAAGTGGCTAATAACTGATGTGATAGATACAAACTTTTGAAGTTCATCATTATTTGGAACCTTATAATAACGAACTCCATCAATCAGTTCCCTCTCAAGAGAAGGAAGATTTAATTCAACATGATTAAACATCAGAGATTCAATTCCATTTTAGCAATAAGATATTCTTTACAGAGACCCGAACGAACAATATCTTCAACTCCAAATTCAATCATTGACATTGAAGGCATGACTCGCAAAATTCTCATAAAATCTACAATGCCATTTTTCTCATTTGTCTTCACGAGGTCTGACTGAGTAGCATCACCGCAGAACATAATCTTTGAGTTCTCACCAACACGAGTAATGATACTATCAAGTTCGTGGAAGTTTAAGTTTTGAAATTCATCAACGATAATGATTGCATTATCCAGAGTAGTTCCACGGATAAAAGAAGTACTCCAAAAACTAATTGTACCCTGAGTCTTAAGATTTCCATAAAGCATTTCAAATGCAGAGTCATCTGGCATTTCAAACATATACTTTACCATATTCTTATAAGGAATTTGATAAAGACTTGACTTATCCTCGTGGTCTCCTGGAAGGAAACCAATTTCACGAGTTGCTACAAGAGAACGAACGAGGTAAATCTTTTCATAAGGAGTTCTCTCATCCAAAACATCACGCAATGCATTGTAAAGAGTAATGAATGTTTTACCAGTTCCTGCTGCACCATATGCAACTAAGTTTTGGTCAAGTTTATATTCTTTGAAGAGTACCTCCTGATTATCTGTTAGAGGCTCAATCGTCCTCATTATATCAAGATTGATTGGTTTTTTTCTTTTCATTTGTCTATTGCTCATTCCAAATGGAACTGGATTCGTTACTCTTTTCTTAGGCATATAATCAAGTGATTGGTTTTACTTTAGAACCTGGCATTTTAGCTGCTCGGTGAAGAACATCATTCCATCCTGGGTGTTTATTGACTAGTTTGTTAGCCCAGTCACCAACTTCCCCAACATTCATTTGTGTTGGAATAAGTGGTTTAAGATGTGGGTTGTCTTTAAGATATCCATCTTTTTCAGACATATACATCCACTTCTCAAAAATTTCACCCGTTTCAGTATTTTCAAATCTGTAAGTTGGCATTTGTATTTTAAGTGGTGTGATGATATTTATTCAATAGTGATAGAAGGAGCATCGGAACAATCCGAGCAACCCTCACGAGTCCAACCGAGTGCTTCAGATACTGCAGGGAACTGGCAGGTAAAGATACAACGTACCAGTTCTGCAATCTCCATATGTTCCTTCTGTGTTCCATGAGCAGAACGCAAGTCAATATAATGAATCCAAGAACGCACAGAACCGGTCATATAAAGTCTTGTGGGGGTCGCCAAGGGGAGTACAAACCTTGCACACTCCTTTGCCACACCTTTTTCTAGAAGACGATTATAGAGACGCAGACCATGCTCAAAGTGAATACGAATATCTTCAGTCAAAGTCAGTTTCAGATAATCAGGAATATCATCGATAGAGTTCTGACGATTCTTGTCATCCTGACGACGAAGTTCTGGAAGGGGAATAGTTTTGTTTAGAAGATTGGTATCAGCATATCGTTGCGAAAATTCTTGATATGTAAAGCTCCTATGTCGAAGTATCTGAGCTGCAATACCACGAGTAGTATTAATCTCAACAGTCATACTGGCTTGCTCAAAGATTGACCAGTGTTGATGTTGAATACAATATTTCAGAAGTCCAGAAAACTTTTCGTTTTCTTGATTAGCAGGATTACTTACCCTAGCACAATATGCCATGTGCTTCTCTGCATCGGGTGTAACACTGATGAGTTTTACTTCTGGTTTCATAAACTCAAATTCTTCAATCTGGGTATCCATCATCGTCCTCAAAGATTTCATCGTAGTCTGCAATGTGAGGAGCAACGTCCTCATAGTTTAGGTAAGAACCTGTATCAGAATACACTTCCGACTTCAAACAGTCAACAAGGGATTCTAGGTTCCTTATAATAAGCTTAAGCTTTTCTTTGTCCATTTCATTGAACCTCAACAAAGTTATTATACACAAAAAAAGAGGGTTCGTCAAGAACCCTCTTTTATACTTTATGCTAAAGATTTTGATAACTCAGAAAGAATAGAATAAGCAGTATCTTGAGGAACATCTGTAAACTGAGCATTCATCTTAGAACCTTGAATGATAATTACACATACATCATCAGAAGAAGGTTCTGGAATTGTTCCAATAATAGTGTTGTTTTCAGAGAAGACTAATTGACCAATTGTAGATTCTGGAAAAATATTTGGAAGTTTATTTCTATATCCATCCCAGTCAGGAAGAAGTTTATGATTATTAAATCTAGATGAAATCATATCAGTAACTTTTATTGCTTCTACTTCTGTAAAATAAGGCCAATGTCTTTTAATAATATTTTTAATTCCCCTCAAACTTCTACTTTCAGGAGTTCTTGCAGCTTGTCCTGCAAGTGCTTCTTTAATAATATTTCTCCACATTTTTAGAAACTCAGTTTCAAAATGTGGATACTTTTCATGCAAATCTTTAACTTTTAAACCGGCAGTTTTGGATGACATAATTTAAAGACAACTAATGGTATTATAGTTAAAAAAAAGAGGGGTGTCAAGACCCCTCAGACTTAAATATTATTTCAAACCATTCCACTAAATGGATACGGTAACAAGACCAATATTTACATCCACGATATGTTAAAAGATAACAAGCAGGACCTCTATTGTCCTTGTCCATATCATCATAGTGGTAACGGTAATTTTCCACTACCTATTGAGTAATAGAACTTCAATATAAATTAAGTAAATGAATGCTGTTGATGCACCTGCAATAGCTGCAATCATAGCAATCATTTTCCTGCACCCACATTAGCAAGTTGTGCTTGGTGACGACGTTGCTCTTTTTGCTTCTGCTCTTTAATGAGTTGAAGCACGTTGAGTTTTTTCATCACTTATGACCCTCTTTAGTAAACTTAACACCACGATAGGTTTCGTCGTACTGTTGAGGTTGCTGCATCATTTGCTGTTGATACTCCAGACGCTTCTGGGTATCATACTCGATGCCACGATATACTACTTTAGCCATTGGAATTTCCTCCAGAATGAGATTTTTAGGCCCCGTTCCTTCGGTCGGTTTGCGTCCCATTGGGATGAACGTTCCGTTCCGCCGTCCTACTTGCGTCAGAGTTTCCTCTGATGAACGTAAGGTCATTATAGACCCGTCAATCTAGTTATGCAAGCAAGTTTGTAAAATGTTATACCGATTTTATTATTTCTTAATCTTGATTCTTTCTATCGTATTGATGCCACTTACACCACCCATCAGGTGAAATCTTACCTTTCACCGCAGTACAAGCATTAGGTGGTCTCCACATATTGCAGTTGGAGCACTTCTCATTTCCTTTAGGTTCATCAATATAACCTGCAGTTCTTTTTGAAGATTTCTCTTCTTCAGATAAAAACTCTTGAAAGGATTTCATCAGTCTCTCTGCCTCCAATCGTCAGGTTTATCTCCACTGAAGAAATCAATAATATCATCAGCACTTTGAAATCCTGTTCTATGGTTTGATGGGTCAGGGTCTCCAAGGTCTAAAGCATTCATAAATCCATCAAGACTATCTTCCTGCATATTAGGATTTGCA
>Ga0208019_1000513_pt1 | contig 20966 bp, 29 predicted proteins | sample CB_VirMetaG_5_FD_184540 | JGI IMG/M metagenome (GOLD analysis project Ga0208019, IMG submission 184540) | Freshwater to marine saline gradient viral communities from Chesapeake Bay - CB_1508_1D Viral MetaG (SPAdes) (version 4) | ecosystem: Environmental > Aquatic > Marine > Coastal | place: USA...
GGTCAAATAGCTTCAGGCATTGGATCTTTAGGTAATAAATTTGCTGGTAAGATGAGAGGCATTAATCCATTAACAGGAAGACCTAATACTCAATCACAATACGAACAAGCAAGAGCTGATAGACAATTACAAAGCAGAATTGATAATATAGCCAATAGAATTGCTAATAATAAAAAAACAATAAGTGATCCATATTCTCTTGCAAAAACTAAAGAACAAAGAGATCAAATTAGAGATGCTAAAGTAGAGGGTGCAAAAAAAGATACCTCAATGGGTGAAACAGGATACGGTAGTTGTTTTATTGCTGGTACTAAAATTAGTATGGCTGATGGTACATTTAAAAATATTGAATATGTTAAAGTTGGAGATAAAATAAAAGGACACAAAGAAGATAATACAGTTATTAAATTAGATCCTACTTCACTAGGAGATAGAAAATTATATTCTTTCAACAATAATCAACATTACTTCTTTACTTCAGAACATCCATTTATGACTGAAGAAGGTTGGAAATCTATTAAACCAGAAAAAACAAAAGAACGTGATGGTGTAGAACTTTACAAACAATTAAAAGGTGAATTAAAAGTAGGTGATAAACTTGTAACAGACAATGGTTTAGTTGAAATTACTGACATTGATTCTAAAGAAATGAATAGTCCTGAAATGTCTTTATATAACTTTAACGTTTCAAACGATAATTCATACATTGCTGATGGTTATATAGTTCACAATAAAGGTGGTGGAGGTGGTAAAATAGTTTGTACTATGATGAATGAGAGATATGGCTTTGGTTCGTTTAGAAATAAAATTTGGATGAAGTTCCACGAAAGCTATGGACCAGAATATCAAAAAGGTTACCACGCAATATTCTTACCATTAGTTAAGATTGCAAAAGGTGAAGGTAAAATAAACACAGCGGTTAGAAAAGTTCTAGAGCATATGGGCAGACACGTAACTGCTGATATGTTTAAAATAATGAAAGGCAAAAAACGAGACCCGCTTGGCAGAATTTACAGAGCTATCTTCGAACCTGCTTGCCATATCATTGGAAAGATTAAATCCGCTTTTGGGAGGGGATAATGCCTAAAAGTGCGACTCGTATTTTATTAGAAGGAAAGTTACCTGAAATAAAAGCTGACTACTTAAAAGGTATGAGTAGTATAAAGTTAAGTGAGAAGTATATTCCTGGGTACAAAGGCAGAAGTTCTACAACTTTAGAATCTATTATTAAGGAAATGAAGGAAGGAAAACTTCCTACAAAAATTACAAAAACAGAATTAGCAAACAGACCTAAAATAGTAGGACTAAATCAATTTGAAGACAATGCTAGAAAAATTTTAGATAATCCAAAATTAAAAAAAGAATTTACTACTTATGCAAATAAACCAGGAGTTTTAATAAAAGATATTTTAGACAAATATAAAATATCTAGAACAACTTTATACGACACAGGTTTAAGAAATTTAATTACAAAAAATGTTCAACTAGGTAATCAATATGTAGATCCTGAAGTGACAGAAAGATTAACTAAAATACAAGAAGTAATTTCAGAAACAGATTTACCTAAAACTCAATTAAAAGTTGATTCTCCTGTTGTAAAAGAAATGGCAGAAAAAGTAGAAATGAGTCCAAAAGCATTTTTACAAGGAACAGCTAAATTAAAAGAAATTTATAAAACAGGAAGAGAAGATTTTGTAGTAGATGAAAAAGTAAAAGAAAATATAAAACGTTTTCCTGATGCAAGATTCAATAGAACTTTATTTTTAGCAGAAGGTTATTCTAAAAAAACAGTTGATATGATGGACTCGGTAGAGAGAGCTGCAAAAAAAATAACTCAAACAGGCACACAATTAGAACACTCAATGCCTAAAGCATTAATTAAAGATTTTAAACTGCCTAGAAGTAATTATTTAAAAGGAGAAAGAACTTCTAATTTTTTAAATCAATTTAAAGCACAATTTGATAATCAAATTATAAACGCAGCTAAAGACTTTAGAGATGGTAAAATATCTTACGATCAATATAAAAAAATAATAGCTAATTTAGTTAGAACTGTTGCTAAACGTACAGGTGGTTATGAACAAGGTTATATTGACTTTAAAGACGGTAATCCTAAAAAACCTTTTGCAGTAACATCACAAGAATCTATTTTAAGTAAACAAGGACCAATGGGTAGAAAAAATACTGGTATTAATAAATTTTTAAAAAATGCTTCTCACCATAATGAATTATATAAACAATATATAGCAGACCCTACTAATGATGATTTTGGTACTTTAAGAAAAGAAATAAAAGCAAATAAAAAATTTAAATTTGTTCCTGAACCTGAATTAGAAAATTTATACAATGTAACTAAAAATTTAAAAACAACAGAAGAATTTTTTGATTTTTATAAAACAAATACACCAGAGTCTAGAATATTTAGAACTGCACTAACTAATGTTGCTGGAAAAATTGCTAAAGGTGGTAGAGGTATGAAACTTTTAGGTGGAGCCGCTGCTCTTCCTTTATTTGCAACTGCGTTAGCTGCAGAAGAAGTTAAACAACCACAAGTCAGCGAACCACTTAAATATGATGCTACACAGGGATCAATTGTAAATGCAAACACAGATCAAAAAGCAGACCAAAATCAAATTTTAGAATATGTAAAAGATAACCCATTAAAAGTTACAGCAGGAACATCTATTGGTTTTGCTGCACAAGAAGTACCAGGGGCTTACAAAGCTGCAAGAGATTTGGGTAGAGGTAGAGTTAGATCTGCACTTGGAATTAGTGGTGCGTTGAGACCAGTGCTTACAACTTTTGGAACACCATTACTTACAGGTTTATACGAAGGAGCAATCGGCACTAAACGACTAGAAGAAGGTGAAACGATGACAGACATTTTAACAGATCCATTAGGACCTGCATTAGGTGTTTCATTAATGGAACCATTATCAAAACTTTCTGGAGTTGTAAAAAATGCACCTAAACGAACAATGTTAGAAGGTGCAAGAAACTATTTTAACTTAAGCAATGTAGGTGCAGCAAGACCAGGAATTACAGGACAGATTTTAAGAATGGGTATGAGTCCAAAAATGATTGCAGGAGCATCAAGATTTTTAGGATTACCAGGACTAGCACTAGGATTAGGAATGTCAGGCTATGATGCTTATAAAAATTATCAAAACCAAGAAGGTATGATATACAACTTATTTAACAAAGATGAATAGACGAAGTTTTATAAAAGGATTGATTGCTTTAGCAAGTGCACCCGCTATTGGTAAATACGTAAACGTATTTAAAACTGAAGGTGCGCGTGAAGGTATTGAGCAAGTTGCAAGTCAAGGTGTAGATTTTTTTAACTCTGTAATTAAGAAAGTTATGGACGAAGGAACTTTAGTTAATGAGTCAGATAGAATTCAAACTTTTAAACACCCAGATAGACCAGACATTACAGTTGATGTAGATGTAGGTAGTGGAAGCAGTTCTGTATACTTTGATACAGACCAAGGTACAAAAGCTGGAGCAGAACTTGTAAAAGATATAGAGCTCGGTCCAGGATACACAGAACTTCTTGAAAATGAAGAAGTTTACAAAATGGGTGGAGATGAATATTACAAAGATGTACAAGAAGAAATTACAGGTGGTATTACAAACCTTGAAAAGTTTTTAAAAGGTAAAAAAGGTTTTGCAGCAGGTGGTAGAGTTGGAATGTTTAGAGGTGGTGTACCAAAAGGTCTACAAGCAGCACTGCAACTTATTAAAAGTAAATTTGGCGATGATGCAATTACAACTGCTGACAAAGTAGAAAGCAAATCAAAAGTATTTGACGACTTTGAAGCAAGAAATCCAAATCTAAACAAACAAATGACGGATGAAGAAATAAGAGAGTTTGCAGACGAATTTGGTTTAGACCCATCAGAGGAATATTATAACTGGGATGGTACACTTGCTGATGCAAGAAGACTATTAAAAGAATCAGAAGATGAAACAAAATATATGTATCAACAATACAAAGCTGGTAGATTAGATCCAAAGCCGGGAGAAAAAGGCAGAGAAAAATTTTTAGAAAAAAAACTTGAGGAAGCAGAACTTTCAGGAGAATCAAAACTAATAACTCGTGATGAAGTACAAGAGTTAGAGGATTTAAGAATAGCAAGAGAAATGGCACCTCAAATGACAGAACGATTAGAGTTAAAAGCTCGATATCCAGGAATAACAGACGATTTATTAGATAGTATTTTAATAGATAACAATCCACAAAGAAAAGCAGAAGTATTAGCAACACTAGATGAAGCTTTTGCAATGATGAGAAAAGGTAAAGGACCAGATGAAGTTTTAAGAATAATTAAGGATATGAACAGAACTAAACAAGCCGATGGTGGTTCTATCGACGGGGATATAAGTTTGACAGTAATTAAAATACCTGATATTAGCGAGTCAGGTGTTGAATCATTATTTAAAAGAAGGTAGAATAGCCAAATGGCAACTATAGATAAACCATTACCCAACGTAGAAGAAAACAATAAGTCTCAAGGTGAGGATATTGAAATTGAAAGCGTAAAATCAGCGGAAGTAATTGATACTCCAACAGGACCTGTTGAAGTAGATATGACTGAAGATGGTGGAGCAGAAGTTTCGTTTAATCCTAACACTTCAGAAATAGATCCTAATCAAGATCATTTTGCAAACCTTGCAGAAACTTTAGAAGATAACGTTTTAGATCCATTAGGCAATAAAATGATCGAACAATACAACGAGTACAAAGAATCTCGTAGTGATTGGGAAGACACTTACAGAAATGGTTTAGAACTTTTAGGTTTTAAATACGAAAGAAGAACAGAACCATTCAGAGGTGCATCAGGTGTTAATCACCCTGTACTTGCTGAATCAGTTACACAGTTTCAAGCGCAAGCTTACAAAGAATTGCTTCCTTCTGACGGACCAGTACGAACTCAAATTTTGGGTGATGTAACTATTCCAAAAGAAGAACAAGCAAAACGGGTAAAAGATTTTATGAACTATCAGATTATGGATCAGATGAAAGAATATGAGCCAGAGTTTGATCAAATGCTTTTTTTCCTCCCTCTTTCCGGATCTACCTTTAAGAAAGTTTACTACGACGATCTTTTAGGTAGGGCGGTATCAAAATTTGTACCGGCTGAAGATTTAGTCGTACCGTATTCTGCAAACTCTTTAGATGATGCAGAAGCAATTATTCACGTAATTAAAATTTCAGAAAACGAATTAAGAAAACAACAAGTTAATGGTTTTTATAGAGACATAGAATTAGGTGAACCACCTGTTACAGAAAATCAATTAGAAGATAAAAAATTAGAGCTTGAAGGAATTCAAAAAGATGGCCAAGAAGATCAATACACTTTGTATGAAATACATACTAATTTAGATTTAGAAGGTTACGAGGATGTTGGAGAAGATGGTGAGCCTACTGGAATTAAACTTCCATATGTTATTACTGTTGCACAAGCTAACAGTAAAGTTTTATCCATAAGAAGAAATTACAAAGCAGAAGACCCTAGAAAAAATAAAATAAATTACTTTGTACAATTTAAATTTTTACCTGGCACAGGATTTTATGGTTTTGGTTTAATTCATATGATTGGTGGTTTAACTAGAACTGCAACAGCAGCGTTAAGACAATTGTTGGACGCAGGAACTTTAGCAAACTTACCAGCAGGATTTAAGTCACGTGGTATTAGAGTTAGAGATGATGCACAACCATTACAACCTGGTGAGTTTAGAGATGTAGATGCACCTGGTGGAAATATTAAAGATCAGTTTATGACTTTACCTTTCAAAGGACCTGATGCAACACTATTACAATTAATGGGTGTTGTAGTTTCTGCAGGTCAAAGATTTGCAGCAATATCTGATATGCAAGTTGGTGATATGAATCAACAAGCTGCAGTTGGAACTACAGTTGCACTATTAGAACGTGGCTCTAGAGTTATGTCTGCGATTCACAAAAGATTATACGTAGGTTTAAAAGAAGAATTTAAATTATTAGCAGAAGTATTTAAAACATACTTACCACCGGTTTATCCTTACGATGTTCCTGGTGCAAGACGAGAAATTAAAGTACAAGACTTTGATGATAGAATAGATATATTACCTGTAGCAGATCCAAACATCTTCTCACAGACGCAAAGAATATCTATTGCACAAAGTCAATTACAACTAGCGCAATCAAATCCTCAAATGCATAATATGTACCAAGCGTACAGATCTATGTACGATGCGCTGGGTGTGAAAAATGTTAATGCAATCTTACCTCCACCGGCACAACCAATGCCGATGGACCCTGCATTAGAACATATTTTAGCAATGTCACAAAAACCATTTCAAGCTTTCCCTGGTCAAGACCACAAAGCTCACATTGATGCACACTTAAACTTTATGAGATTAAATATGGTACAAAATAATCCTATAGTTATGGCTGCAATGCAAAAAAATATACTTGAACACATAAGTTTAATGGCACAAGAACAAGTTCAAATAGAATTTGTAGAAGAATTACAAGAATTACAAATGATCCAAGCACAAATGCAACAAATGGGAGCACAAAATCCTGCGATGGCACAAGGTATGATGCAAAATCCACAGATGATGCAGCAACAACAACGAGTTCAACAGATAACAAACGCTATTGAAGCTAGAAAAGCGCAGTTAGTAGCTGAAATGCAAGAAGATTATGCTAAAGAAGAAGAAAAAATTACTGGTGAGTTCGCTGGAGACCCATTATTAAAGATTAAATCAAGAGAAGTTGACTTAAAAGCTGCAGAAAACCAAAGAAGAGAAGAAGAAGGTCAAGAAAGATTAAATTTAGACAAAATGAAAGCAATGATGAATCAATCACAGCATGATGAAAAGCTAGAACAGAACGAAGAACTAGCAAATTTAAGAGCAGGCGTGTCATTAGCTAAACAACAAATGGCTGATGCTAGTAAACTTCACGATTTCGGTAGAAATTTTAAGAAAAACTAGATATAAATTACATTAAGGAGAAAACTATGATCAAAAAAGCAAAAGACCCTAAAGCTGTTCCAGAATTAGGCGTTGGTAAAGATGGATACAAAACAGGTGGCGTTACAATCCAAGCTACAGACCCTTTTGAAACTCAAACAGTAACTGTTAGAGGAACAAAAGCTATGAGAGCGGATAAAAAACCTGTTCAAGCTAAATGGTACTAAACAATGTGGTTATCGGCAATTAAATTAGCCGTTTCTGCTGGTAGTAAAATTTATGCTAACAAGCAGAAGGCAAAAGTCGCGATGTCTGATGCTCAATTACTGCACGCTGAACGACAAGCTCGAGGTGAGGAAGCTTACCAGGGTAAGTTGTTAGAGGCACGTCAGAATGACTACAAGGACGAATTCGTTCTCGTAATTCTCTCGGCGCCCATAGTGGTGCTCGCTTGGGGGGTCTTCTCGGACGATCCGGGCGCTTTGGAAAAAGTAAAAACTTTCTTCGAACATTTCGCGGCACTCCCGACTTGGTTCAGTACCCTTTGGATCCTTGTCGTGGGATCAATTTTTGGTATAAAGGGAACACAAATATTTAAAAACGGAGGAAAAAAATAATGGCAAATCCAAGATACAACACTCAAGTTGCTCAACCAAGAGGTGGCGCTAGAGTAAAAAAAGCAGGTGGCGGAATGTCTACTGCTAGAAAAGATATGGCTTCAGGATACTACAAAGATGATATGGGTATGAAAGGTGGAGCTATGTACAAAAAAGGTGGTTCTGTTAAAAAGAAAAAACAGGGTTACAAAGATAGAAAAGATGAATCTATTGCAATGAGAATCAGAAAAAAAAGAACTAAAAAACAATTGAAAGATTCAAGAGATGAGTCTTATGGAAAATTTGGTTCTAAAGCTAAAAAATCTGGAAAGATAAATAAGTAATGAAAAAAAACTTAAAAAAAGTCCCAGCTGGTAAAAAAGGAAAAGGTTTAAAAAAACTTCCTAGAAAAATCAGAAATAAAATGGGATTTATGAAAAAAGGCGGAAGCGTTAAGTAATGGCTAAACTCTGTCCAGCAGGTAAAGCTGCAGCAAAGAAAAAGTTCAAGGTATACCCTTCAGCTTATGCAAACATTTGGGCATCCAAATATTGCAAAGGTAAAGTAGGTAGAACTAAAAAAGCTGACGGTGGTTCTGTAAATAAAATATCACAAGCTAGAAAAGCTGTATCAAGTTATTCACAAGGCGGTATTGCTAAAGGTTGTGGTGGTATTATGAAGGACAGAAGAAAAGTAACCAAAGTTGTTTAATGAGTGGTTTAAAAAAATGGTTGGACGAGAAATGGGTAGACATCGGGGCTCCGAAGAAGGACGGCAAATATCAACCTTGTGGACGTCAAAAAGGGAGCAAGAGAAAATATCCGAAATGCGTACCACTTGCAAAAGCCACACGAATGACAAAGTCGCAAAAGGCGAGTGCTGTCAAACGAAAGAGAGCTGCAGGGAATACAGGTCCTAAACCGACTAACGTTGCAACATTTGCAAAACGTAAAAAAATGAGTATGGGAGGCATAGTATGAGAAAACAAGACAATATGCCTGCTAGAAATAAAAAAAACTTTAGACCTACAAAGTCTGGAGCAGGTATGACACGAGCCGGTGTCGCTGCCTATAGAAGAAAAAATCCCGGTTCAAAATTAAAAACAGCTGTGACTGGTAAAGTTAAAAAAGGGTCCGCTGCCGCTAAAAGGCGAAAATCATACTGCGCAAGAAGTGCAGGTCAAATGAAAAAATTTCCTAAAGCTGCGGCCAATCCAAATTCGAGACTTCGACAGGCACGTAGAAGATGGAAATGCTAGATCGATTTATTTATAACTTTTTTGCTAAATTAGATGATGCAATCTCTTTTGTAGAAACAGGTGTTATAAAAATTACTGAATGGTGCTGGCATACAAGAGTTAAACTTTTAAAAAAGAAAAGGAAGAGAAAAAATGGATGATTTAATAATAATAGATAAACTTAAGAAAAGAATAAATGCTACTGTTCAACAAATAGGAGACTCGATGATGACAGGCGGGGTTGACAGTATGGAGAAATATAAGTATATGCTAGGACAAGCACACGCTTACCAATTAACATTACAGGAAATCTCTAACCTGCTAGAACCAAAGGAGCAAAAAAATGAGCAAGGAAACGTTATCGACATCAAAGGAAGTACCAAAAATTAAACTTGGTCTTCAAGATAAATACGAAGCAGAAAAAAAAGAAGAGCCTCACGTAAAAAGATTAGACGAAAACAATATTAAAGATGTAGCTGACCAATTACCAGAACCGGTTGGATACAGACTTTTAGTTTTACCTTTTACACCAAAAGAAAAAACTAAAGGTGGAATTTTATTCTCTCAAGAACAATTAGACAAAGCTAGAATCGCAACTACTTGTGGTTATGTTTTAAAAATGGGAGATCTTGCATACGCGGATAAAGATAAATTTAATAAGCCGTGGTGTAAAATAGGAGATTGGGTAATGTTTGCTAGATATGCTGGCGCACGTTTACCGATTGAAGGTGGAGAAGTGCGAATACTAAACGATGATGAAGTGTTAGGGACCATAGGTGATCCTGAATCAGTTCTTCATTATATTTAACATAGGAAGGAAACTATGCCAACAGAAAACGAAAAAACAGAAAATCTAATTGATGTAGGTGAAGAACAAGGAGCCGAAATTAATTTAGATGACAAAGGTGAACCAGAAAAAGTTGAGGCACCTGAAGAAGAAAAAATAGAAGTTGAAGAAGTATCTGAAAACGAAAGAGAAACTAAACTTGAAAAAAAAGAAGAAAAGGACGAGTTAAAAGAATACAGCGAAGGCGTTCAAAAACGTATTGCTAAACTTACTCGTAAAATGAGAGAAGCAGAAAGACAAAGAGAAGAAGCTCTTCAATATGCTCAATCTATCAAAAGTAAGAACGATGAAATGGAAGGACGTATCTCTAAAATGGATAGTTCTTATGTTTCTGAATTTGAAACTAGAGTTAAAACAGGTTTAGCAGCAGCAAAACTAGCACTTAAAAATGCTATTGAGTCTCAAGACGTTGAAGCACAAATTGCAGCACAACAACAGTTAGCTGCTTTGACAATGGATGAAGCTAGAGTTAATTCTATTAAAGTTGCAAATGAAAACAGACCAAAAGCTCAAGAAAGAGAAGTAAATATTACTCCTCAACAAAGAGTACCACAACAACAAAGTGATCCTAGAGCTGAAGAATGGGCTTCTAGAAATACTTGGTTTGGTAATGATTCTGCAATGACTTATACTGCCTTTGACATACATAAAACATTGGTAGAAAAGGAAGGATTCGACCCTCAATCAAATGAATATTATACGGAAGTAGATAGAAGAATAAGACTTGAATTTCCGCATAAATTTGATAAGGTAGAAGATACTACTACAGAAAGAGCAAAACCTGCTCAAAATGTAGCTTCGGCTAGACGTTCGGCCTCTACAAGTAAAGGACGCAAAATTGTGAAACTCTCGCCGTCACAAGTAGCAATTGCTAAAAGATTAGGCGTGCCGCTAGAAGCTTATGCAAAACAATTAAAAATCACGGAAGGAGCATAAAATGGAAAATGAAAAAATAAAAACTTCTCGTGCGAGTCAAACTAGAGACAAAATAGAAGTCAAAAAAGTTTGGACTCCACCCAACTCACTTGATGCACCCCCAGCGCCAACTGGATATAGACATCAATGGATACGTGCCGAGATACTCGGGACATCAGATGCAAAAAATGTTGCATCTTCTTTGAGAGAAGGATGGGAGTTAGTGAGAGCTGACGAATATCCTGACACAATATATCCAGAGATGACTGAAGGCAGATACGCAGGGATAATTGGAGTGGGCGGCCTATTGCTGGCTAGGATACCAGAGGAGATTGCGCTTCAAATCGATGCTTATTATAAAAAGCAAAACGATGCAAAAGAAGAAGCAGTAGAGAACAATCTTATGAAGGAACAGCACCCTAGTATGAAATTCCATAAGGAATCTAATACTCGTGTAACTTTTGGTGGTACAAAGAAAAGTTAATCTTTTAACTATTCCTACCCAACAAAATAAATTAAACCCGTACTGGAGGCCCTTCGGGGCAGGTACATATAAAGGAAACAAATACTATGGCAAATGCAAGTACAGTAGGTTTTGGGTTAAGAACGACTTCAACTGTTGGAAATACTCCAGCAACTTCTGGTCAATCTAACTACAAAATCAAATCAGGCCTAGGTGTTGGTATCTTCAAAAATAACCCAGTGTCTATCCAGGATGCTTCTGGCGATCAAGGTTATTTACAAGATGCAAGTTTCGCAACAACTGATGACACAGGATCAGGTGGAGCAGCGTTCGATAATACTGGACACGCTCCTCTAATTGGTGTGTTTAATGGAGCTTTCTACATTGATAGTTCTACAAGCAAACCAACTTTTGCTAATTCAGTTGCAGCAAGCACAACATTTGGAACTGACTATAACACAGGTAGCAACGACGGAATAGGTTTTGTAAATGACAACCCGCAACAAGAATATGTTATTAAAGCGGACGCGGCAGTTACTCAAGCTATGATCGGAGATGCTGGCTATAACACAAACAGCTTTACAGCAAGTGATGCTAAAGACGGTCAATCAACTATTACTTTAGACATTGGTGGCGGAGCAGCAACAACTAAAATGTTTAAATTAGTTAGATCAGCTGACGATCCAGACAACAATGATCTAACAGCAGTAGGTGCGAACGTTGTAGTATCGATTGCACAAGCTAGTAACTTGTATAACTAATCGAATAGGAGATAAATAACTATGGCAATATCAAGAGCACAACTAGTTAAAGAACTAGAGCCAGGTTTGAACGCTTTGTTCGGTCTGGAATACAAACAATACGGCGAGCAGTGGACTGAAATTTTCGACACTGAATCATCAGACAGAGCTTTCGAAGAGGAAGTAATGTTAGCTGGTTTCGCAAACGCGGCAGTTAAACCTGAAGGTCAAGGGGTTGGCTACGACGATGCACAAGAAACTTTCACAGCTCGTTATACTAACGAAACGATCGCTTTAGCGTTCGCAATCACTGAAGAAGCGATTGAGGACAACTTGTATGATAGACTTGCGTCTAGATATACAAAAGCTTTAGCAAGATCTATGGCGTCTACAAAAAACATTAAAGGCGCAGCGGTTTTAAATAACGCGTTTGACAGCAGCTTTGTTGGCGGTGATGGAGTAGAACTTTGTTCTAATGTTCACCCTACATTAGCTGGTACTTTTTCAAACGAGTTAGCAGTACCTGCTGAACTTAATGAAACATCTTTAGAGCAGTCTTTAATTGACATTGCTGCACTAACTGATGAAAGAGGCCTAAAAATTGCGGCGCAAGGAGTTAAATTAATAATTCCTTCAGCTCTTCAATTTACTGCTGACAGACTTATGAATTCTGCAGGCAGAACTGGTACAGCTGACAATGACATTAACGCAATCAGAAATATGGGAATGATCTCTGGTGGATATGTAGTAAATAACTACTTAACTGCTGCGAAGAAATTCTTCATCAAAACTGATGTGCCTAATGGTCTTAAACATTTCAGCAGATCACCTATCAAAACTTCAATGGAAGGTGACTTTGATACTGGAAACGTTAGATACAAAGCGAGAGAAAGATATGTTTTTGGATTCTCTGATCCAAGAGGTATCTTTGGTTCAAACGCAACGTAATCAATAATTTTAAAGGGGCCGGACACAATTCGGCCCCTTTTTTAATATAGGGTGAGAAAATGACTAAATTCCTCATAAATATTTGGGCTTATGACCATCACGCAAGATTTGAAATAGAATCTCCTGCGGATACTACAGAATCTATAGAAAATTCAATAGTTGACAAACTAGGAGATAACAGTATAAAATGGGAATATCTTGGAAACAGTTATGATTCCAAGACAAATAGAATAACTTTTGAGGAGGTTATCGATGCAAAAACATCTGGAAGACCTTTACAAACAAAAAAGGTCCTTGGAGTTGAACTGGGAACAGGAGCATCTTAACGAGGGTAGATATACTCTCAATATGGTCAAAATAGATCATAAGGTAAGAGAAGTTATTAACCATATTAAAATGGCTGAAGCACAAAAAGCTCATTTAGATAATAAGGTTAATGAAACGGTTCCCCAAGTTTCTGTAGCTACTTAATAAAAAGCTACATCGTTGAAAAATCATTTCACATTACAGGCTCTCTTGCGCTCTACTAAAAACTAGTATATATTCTAAACACTATACATTAAATAAACGATGAATACTGACGCGTATAGTCGACAACCCTAGAGGACAGTATTCAGATATTCTAGGAGGAATATAAAATGGCAACAACTACATTTTCGGGACCGATTAAAGCGGGAACGATATCAAACACAACTGGTTCAACTGTTGGTGATAACATAGCAAACACAGGTTTTGTGTTAATGGCTCAATCAGCTAACATTGTTTTTGGTGCAAATGGTTCAACAACAACTATTGCAACTTTACCAGCGAACAGCCAAATCTTTCAAATTACTTTAGATGTTACAACTGCTTTTAATGCAGGTACAACTAACACTATTGATTTTGGTGATGGTTCAACAGCAGATCAATTTGCTGATGCATTAGCAGCTGGGGCTCAAGCAAGAGTTCTTGCTACTTCAGATGTTTCTCAAATTGGAAACTTAATTGATGTAGGTACTTCAGACGTTCAAGTCGTAGCAACTTACAATCAAACTGGAACTGCAGCAACAGCTGGTGCAGCTACAGCTACTGTATTATATTTACAAAACAGAAACTTAAGTTAATAATTAATTGAGTGTGGGCTTCGGCCCACACAAAATTTAACAGGAGAAACAAATGGCATCATACTCAAGTGATCAACAGGTAGCCCACGCAACAGCAGACGCACAAATGGTTCCTTTAGGACAAAGAGCTAGAATAACAGGAATTCAAGCGGAAGGTGCAGCGAGTTCTAGTATAATTTTTAAATCTGGAGGAGCAGCTGGAAGTGTAATAGCTACATTTAAATTTGGAACTGAAGGAATAGATTTTTATGTTCCTGGTTCTGGAATTTTATTTGACGACGGAATTTATTTAGATTTAACTGCAACACCTGGTGTTACTATAACATTTACGTAGGATTAAATTGTGGCTACAATAACTTACACAGTAACCGTAGCAACGGGAACTAATCAATACGGTACCGGTAATAAATTTTATATTAACGGAGAGGCTAATGTTGTCTTGTATTTACAAGAAGGCAATACTTATATCTTCGACCAATCAGATAGTACAAACCTAACCCATCAATTAGCTTTTTCAACTACTGCTAATGGTACACACGCAACACCAGCAGGTGTTGCTTACACTACAGGCGTAACTACAACTGGAGTTCCTGGAAATGCTGGAGCTAAAGTAACTATTAATGTTGCACCCGTTAGAACTACAGGCGCACCTTTATTATTTTATTACTGTACAGTTCATAGTGGTATGGGTAATACTGCACAAACTATTTCACCTACTTCAGAAACTACAGAATTCAATCCACAAATAGATGATATTATAGAAGAAGCATTTGAGAGAACAGGTATGAAAGGAACTAGAACAGGTTATCAATTAAGATCTGCAAGACGTTCTTTAAATATTATGTTTCAAGAATGGGGTAATAGAGGTGTTCATTTATGGAAAGTAAAACTAGCTAAAGTACCACTAGTCGAAGGACAAGCAGAATACAATTATGCATCTGATTCAGAAAATTTTCCTGATGATATAGATACAGTTTTAGAAGCATATTATAGAAATAATTCTACTACAACTGCACCAGTAGATGTAGCACTTACAAAAATTGATAGATCAACATATTCACAAACACCAAACAAATTAGCTAAAGGTACACCCTCACAATATTATGTAGATAGAAAATTAAATCCAAGCGTATTTTTATATACGACACCAAGTTCAAGTGTATCAAGCACAACTACACCAAGTAGTTTTCAATTTTGTTTTTATTATTTATCTAAAATTCAAGATGTTGGAGATTATAACAATACATCAGATGTAGTAAATAGATTCTATCCTTGTATGATGTCTGGATTAGCTTATTACTTAAGTTTAAAATATTCACCAGATAGAAGTCAAGAATTAGAAAGAAGATATGAAAGTGAATTGTTAAGAGCACTTGATGCAGACAATCAAGGTACATCTACTTTCATTTCACCACAAACGTTTTATGGAGATGGAGTATAATGGGTAAGTATGCATCAGGTAAACACGCATTAGCAATTTCTGATAGATCAGGAATGGCATTTCCTTATGATGAAATGGTAAGAGAATGGAATGGATTTTTAGTTCACACTTCAGAGTATGAACCAAAGCAACCACAACTAGAACCAAAACCAATTGGATCAGATGCACAAGCTTTATATAATCCAAGACCACAACCAGCGTCTAAAACAAGTTTAATACTTTTAGGTAACAATCCATTTACATCTATTATTTATGGTGGCACAACTTACGTAAATGTTTTTTCAGAAGATCATCAAAGATCTGCAGGTGATATTGTAAGATTTAGAGGACCTCCTGTTGTAACTTCTGCAGGACCCGGTGGTGCAGATGAAGCAGATTTAAAAAATTTACAATCGTTTGGAAACATTCCTACATTTGACAATGTAAGTGATTTAAATAATGCAAATGGTTTTACTATTGCATTAGGTCAAATAGATTCAGCAGGTAATGTTACAGGAGCTACAACAACAGATTCTTTAACAACTCCAATAAATTATTTTTACATAACTAGTACTAGTAATGCTACATCAGGTAATATACAAGGTGGTGGAGCAAACTGTTCAGCAGGACCAGTAACACTTGAGGTAGTAAACGGATAATGGCATACACTTTAGATAACTTAAGAACTGATATTAGAAACTATACAGAAGTTAGTAGCACAGTTTTATCTGATTCTGTTTTATCAACAATAATAAAAAATGCAGAAAACAAAATTACAAGAGCAATAGACACAGATCAAAATGTATTTTATGCAACATCAAATGCAATTATTGGAAACAGATATGTAACTATTCCATCTGATTTAAGAGCAATTAGATATGTACAATTTAAAGATCAGGCTGGAAATCAATTCTATTTAGAACAAAGAGACACTAGTTTTATGGCAGAATACTATTCTACACCTGGTACACAGGCTGTAGATATTCCAAAATACTATGCTAATTGGGATGAAACCTTTTGGGTAGTGGCCCCAACGCCTGATAAAACTTACGAAATTACACTAGCTTATGACAAAGAGCCAGATTCTATTACAGACACAACTTCAAGTCCCGCTCCGGCTACAACTGGAACTTATCTATCAAACAAATATCAAGATTTACTTTTGTACGCTTGTCTGGTAAATGCATATGGATACTTGAAAGGTCCGCAGGATATGTTACAATACTATCAAGCGCAATATAATGAAGCTTTAGAATCGTATGCTATCGAGCAAATCGGTACAAGACGCAGAGACGAATATCAAGATGGTGAAGTTCGCGCTCAACTAAACGTAAAACCACCATCAAGTAATTAAGGAGATAAAATAATATGGCAAATATAATACCTTTTAGTTTTAGAGGTGCACTCTTTTCTGGACAACACGACTTTCAAGCTTCTGGAGGAAACACTTTTAAAATTTCTTTGTATACAACTAATCCATATACAACTTCATCAACAGTTGCTTTGTTAGGAACTGGTAATGGTGAAGTAGATACAACAGGTGGCACTAACTATTCTGTTAAAACATTAACAAATCTTGGAGTTGCAGCAAGCACTGCAGTTGCATCAGTAGACTTTGATAATGTTAGTTATACTAGTGCATCTTTCACTGCAGCTTTTGCAGCGATATATAATACGGATACAGTTGATGGTACAGCAAATAGACTAGTAGTGGTTTTAGATTTTGGTGGTAACAAGACAGCAACGAATGGTACTTTTACTATTACGTTTCCTGATCCTGCTACACCTGCTAATGCAATTATTAGTATGAGTTAAGGAGAAAATTTATGGCGTTGGTTATAAATGATAGAGTAAAAGAAACTAGTACAACACAAGGCACAGGTGACATTACACTTGCAGGTGCTGCAACTGGTTTCATAACATTTAATAGTGGTATTGGAACTTCTAATACAACTTATTACGCTATCTTTGAACAAGGCACAGCAAACTTTGAGGTAGGTTTAGGAACTTTATCAGCTTCTACAACTTTACAAAGAGATACAGTTTTAAGTAACTCTGCAGGTAACACTTCAAAGATTAACTTTAATTCAGGTGGTTCAAGTACATTAGATGTATTTTGTACAATGCCTGCAAGTAAATCGGTTTATCTGGACGCAACAGGTACACCAGTCGGAGCAGCTTCAGCAGGTTTTGCACTTGCAATGGCTGTTGCGTTATAAATAGGAAAAAAATATGGCACAAGATTTTAGAAACGATCTTCAAAGACAAATTGGAACATCAGACCAAGCTTTATTGACTGCAGGTAATTATGATGCAGTTATTGGAATCAGATGTTGTAACATTGTATCGTCTACTATTTTAGTTGATGTTAAAATTGCAAATGGTGGTAGTGATTACTTTTTAGCAAAAGGAGTTGCAATTCCACCAAATTCTGCAATTGAATTAATTCAAGGTGGAGCGAAGATAGTTTTAAAAAGCGGAGATGTACTTGAAGCAGTTAGTGATACTGCATCTAGTTTAGATGTAGTTACTTCATACATCGACACAATTAGTTCGTAGGAGGAACAATGACGGCAATAGTAAATGGAATCCAATATATTGGAGGCGGAACAGCCCCTAATGAATTTATACCAAATCAAGCAGGTACAATTGACGGTACGCAAACCATCGAAAATGGTGTACTAGCGGGACCTATTACAGTACCTGGAACAATCACAGTAACAGGGACTTTAGTAATAGTATAATGTCAAAAATAGAAGTTAATCAAATATCATCACAATGCGGATCAACATTAACGATTGGTCAATCAGGTGATACAGTAACTTTAGCAGCTGGTGCAACGCAGACTGGTTTTGGAAGAACTGGAACGGTTGATTGGGACACTACAGCGAAGACGGCTAGTTTTACTGCTGTAAGTGGAAATGGTTATTTTGTTAACACAACTTCTGGACCGATAACTGTAACACTTCCTGCAACACCTAGTGCTGGAGATATAGTTGCTGTAGCGGATTATGCAGGAACAGCTGCAACAAATGCTATTACATTAGCAAGAAATGGATCAAATTTTGAAGGTGGTACAGGTAATGGTGGTATATCTACAAACAGACAGACAGCTACAGTAGTTTATGTAGATGCGACACAAGGTTGGGTTGTTGTAAATTCAAATGATGCATCTTTTCAATTACCAACATTTATATCTGCAACAGGTGGAACAGAAACAACATGTGGAAATTACAAAATTCATACCTTTACTGGACCTGGAACTTTTTGTGTTTCTTCAGTAGGAAACCCATGTGGATCAACTACGGTAGATTATATGGTAGTCGCTGGAGGAGGTGGTGGAGGTGCTGGTTCTAGTGGATCAATTTATGGTGGTGGTGGAGGTGGAGCAGGTGGTTTTAGAGAATCATCAGGTGCAGCAAGTGGTTGTTATACAGCAAGTCCATTAGGAGCAGGCGTTTCAGCTTTACCAGTTTCAATACAGGGTTATCCAATTACAGTTGGTGGTGGTGGAGCAGGCTCTGCTGCCAACTCTTGTGGAACAACTAATAGGGGAGCTAATGGAAATAATTCAATTTTTTCAACAATTACATCTACAGCTGGTGGTGGAGGTGGATCTAGGATAACAGGTGCTTCTTCTCCTTGTACTAATGCAACAGGTAATTCTGGTGGATCAGGTGGTGGATCATCTGAAGGTGGAGATGGATGGACTGATGGTGGAGCAGGGAATACACCTCCTGTTAATCCCCCACAAGGTAATCCTGGTGGAGATGGTGGAAATCCTGGTGCAGTTCTAAATGCTTCTGGAGGAGGTGGAGCTGGTGGAGATGGACAAGATGGACAAGGTAATACTCCTAGTAGTCCAGGTGCATCTGGTGGAACAGGAGCAACATCATCTATTAATGCAACACCTACTCAAAGAGCAGGTGGAGGTGGTTCAGGTGGTTCAGCACCTAGTGGATCTGGTGGAACAGCGACAGGCGGTGGCGGAGCAGGTGGAACAGCTGCTGGTGGAGCTGGTGTTCCAGGATGTGCAGCTACAGCAAATACTGGTGGAGGTGGAGGTGGTTCATCTGGAAGAACTTGTGGATCTGGTGGAACTGGTGGAAACGGCGGTTCAGGTGTAGTAATAATAAGGTACAGGTATCAATAATTATGGCAAGTACAATTAAAGTAAACAATATTCAAAATCAATGCGGTGCTAACATCGCTAACAAATGTGGTTCAACCATTACACTTGGTGCAAGTGGCGATACCATTACTCTTGCATGTGGTGCAAGTCAAACAGGATTCGGTAGAACTGGAACAGTTAATTGGAACACAACTGCAATCACAGCAGATCCAGCAAATGCAGTTTCAGGAACAGGTTATTTTGCGGATACAACTTCATCAGCTTTTACAATTACATTACCTACATCTCCATCAGCAGGAGATATTGTAGCTATTTCAGATTATGCAAATAATTTTGTGACCAACAATTTAACAGTTGGAAGAAATGGTTCTAATATTGAAGGAAATGCTTCTGATTATATTTTAAATCAATCAGGTGTATCTGTAACATTAGTCTATGTAGATGCAACTAAAGGATGGATTGTAACTAATGCTGGAAACAGTTCACAAGGTTTTGTAAGTGATTTTATTATAGCAACAGGTGGAACTATTACTTGCTGTGGTGATTATAGAATTCACACATTTACAGGTCCAGGAACTTTCACAGTTACATGTGCTGGCACACCTGCAAATGCAAATGTAGATTATTTAGTAGTAGGTGGAGGTGGTGCGGCTGGTGCTACTGGTTCGCCAGCAAGATATTCTACAGGTGGTGGAGGTGCTGGTGGTTTTAGAGAATCTTCTGGAGCAGCTTCTGGTTGTTATTCAGTTAGTCCATTAGGAAGTGGTGTTTCAGCACTACCAGTTTCAGTACAAGGTTATCCTATTACAGTTGGTGCAGGTTCTTCTGGTTCTAGTGATGGAACAAATCCCATTCCAGCAGGCTCTCCATCAATTTTTTCAAGTATAACTTCAGCAGGTGGTGGAAGTGCTGGTTCAAATGAAGCTCCTCCTAGTGTTAAATGTGGACAACCAGGAGGTTCAGGTGGAGGTGCGGCTACTTTTGCGGCTTCAGGTGGAACAGGAAATACTCCACCAGTAAGTCCACCACAAGGTAATAATGGTGGTGCTACAGGTGGAAGTGGCCCGAATGGAGCTTCTGCTGGTGGAGGTGGAGCAGGTGCAGTAGGAGGAGCTTCTCCTGCTTGTGTTGCTGGAGCAGGTGGTAATGGTGTTTCAACTTCAATTTCAGGGTCATCAACAGCTTATGCTGGTGGTGGAGGCGGAGGTACATATTTTGGCCCATATTGCACTAACGGAGCAGTAGGTGGAACAGGTGGAGGTGGAGATGGTGGCCCTTTAACTCCTACTGGTAGAGGTAATAACGGAACTGCTAATACAGGAGGTGGTGGAGGAGGAACAGGTAGTAGTCCTGGAACTCCACAAGCAGGAGCAACAGGCGGTAGCGGAATTGTTATAATAAGGTATAAATATCAATAGGTAAATTATGAGTGAAGTAAAAGTAAATAAAATTAGTCCAAGAATAGATTGTGGTACAGTCCAGTTAGGAGATAGTGGTGACACTATTACCATTCCTGCTGGTGCAACAATCACGAATAATGGAACACAAACAGGTTTTGGTCGTACAGGTACAGTAGATTGGGATACGACTGCAAAGACA
>Ga0208019_1000514_pt1 | contig 20960 bp, 41 predicted proteins | sample CB_VirMetaG_5_FD_184540 | JGI IMG/M metagenome (GOLD analysis project Ga0208019, IMG submission 184540) | Freshwater to marine saline gradient viral communities from Chesapeake Bay - CB_1508_1D Viral MetaG (SPAdes) (version 4) | ecosystem: Environmental > Aquatic > Marine > Coastal | place: USA...
AGCCATTTTTAGCCAAAAATCGTTCTTTTAAAGTCTTATTTTAATAGGGTTTTTGAGTAAGTGTAAAGTAATAATAAGGATTCTTAAAAATATTTCTTTAAATTCGTTTTGATTAATCTTTAATTTATGATTTAATTACATTGTAAGCAACCGAAAGGCACAAATTAGAAAAAGACCAAAATCGCGGAATCTGTGGCAACGACCTGCCTGACGCGACTCAAAAATCCAGCCCTCAAGCTTTGGGACAAAAGCCGTCCAACCAACTGGCGTTACCATTGAGTTTCAAATTCGGTGTTTGCGAAATTGCGTCAGTTCGGTGCGCGTATAGCACAACGACCACGCGTGTAAAAAATGTATGAGATGGACAAGTTAGACCAGCACGTCTGCGTAATCTTTAATCGCAACAACAATGCTCAACTCAACCCGTTAGTACGGTTTAGCCATAGACATAGATACTTCCTTACGGCAACACTTTGAACACGGTAGGCACTTGGACACGAAACTGCAAACACTTACGACACAAGCGTAATCAACGCTTCGTAAGATTAACCTTAAACTTTAGTTCTGATTTTTGCTAGGGCGCTATTACGGTAGCGCCTTATGGAACAATCGGTTCCAACTTAAAAGAAAGAGGAAATATTATGCTATGCGCACATAACAACGTTACACAAGAAACTAAAAAAGGTAATAATACAGTTACTTGGACAGTATCTTGCAACGATTGCGATTATGCAGACGGCGAAACCTACCTAGTAAGTTAGTAGCAAACTACACATCTTAGACGGTGTGTAGATTGGTGCTTACACACCACAATTAAAACGTAAATTAACTAAAAAGAAAGAGAGGATATCGTGGATATCAATATAAAAGAAATACAAGCAAACCTTGAAGCAGATGAAAAAAGAACTGCTGAAATGATGTATGATGTTAGAACAAAATTAGAAGCACTTTACAAAGATGCTTTTAAATCTGAAACATTAGCAGATATGTATGATACAAAAGAGTACAAAAAATTGCATACATCATTAAACAGATTAAGCAACGAGATGGAATTAATTCAATCAAGATTGCACGCTTTAAGAACATTGTAATTATCTAACTGCTCTCATTAAGTGAGGGCAGATAGATACTTATGTATCAATGACAAATCAAAACTGCCAAAAACTAAAAACAGAAAGGAGTCTATATGGCTTCAATTTGTCCTACCTGCAAAACTGCTAAAAGTAGCAGAGTTGCTTCAAAAGGTGGTGTGTTTAATATCGATGGCTTGAAAGTTCAAGTCAAAGATACACACTTCCATTGGTGTGACAATTGTGAGAGTGGCGATTACTCACAATAATTATCTAACTGCCCATACGAAAGTGTGGGTAGATAGATACTTATAAAAGTATCACTAACTAAAAATGAAAGAGAGGTTCCAAAATGGAATTTAATATATTAGCAAAGAGCGGACGAGTTGCACAACTCAAACTTAAAATTGGTAAATGGCGATTTACATTATGTTACAAACTTCAATTATCAGTTTATGAACATAATCCACTTAATATGGAAAACCTTTATGACGATATGGCTGACCATAGATTCAAAAAGGTAAGCTAAGAAGCTTGGGCGCTTTCTAACGAGAGCGCCTTATGGTTCTTAGAACCAAACAAAAAAACAAAACTAAACAGAAAGGAATCTAATGAATAAAATCATTTGGAATCAATCACAAAGTACAAGCCTATTAAGTAATACTGCTTTAAGAAGTGCTAACGTACCAAACGTTATAACTCTTGAAGATAATGTTACTGATAAAGTAATTACGGTAAATCAAGCCAAAGCCAAATACGACATCAAGTCATTTGGTTTATGGACACAAGATATACCTAATATTGCTGAATTACAAATAGGCGACACTTTTACAGTTCCTCACTTTACTTACAGAAAGTATAGTGATGACAAGTTAAAAGCTACTAGTCAAACATTTGAAGTTCTTGACAAAAGAACTTTTAAAAGAACTAGTGAAGTATTTGATTCGTCAAGTAAGAAAGTCTATACCAAGACTACTCACAAAACATTTATACAAATACAAAGTGAGAGTAAATATGGTGCGGATAACTTATTTGAAAGGTGCGCTCCATTTTCTGCAAGAAAAAATGGTGGTTATTATTATCCACTACAAAAGCGTAAAACATTTTGGCTAGACCAAACTGATGTCTTTACACTTTTTCTTAAAGACGGTGGCTTATGTCCATTACTAAGACGTAAGTTAGAGTGCGACATTTGTTCATAAATACCTTACGAGCTAGGCGTCATTTTAACGAGTGACGCTTATGGTCGTAAGACCACAAGTAAAAATAAACTAAAAGAAAGATGAGGTACCAAATGGTAGCTAATGTTGAAACTATGTTTAGTGCTAAGGAAACACCTTGGCATAAACTAGGAATAGTAACAGACGGCGTCTTAACAAGCGCCGACGCAATAGTAAAAGCTGGATTAGATTGGACAGTACAGTTACGTGAATTGTTTTATACAACAGATTCATTAACAGATTACGTTCAAGCTCCAACGCACTATGCAACAGTAAGAAATAGCGACGGTAGTTGCTTAGGTGTAGTCGGCAACCGATATACACCAATACAAAATAGTGAAGCGTTTGATTTTATGGACGCTTTAGTAGATAGTGGCGAAGCCAAGTACGAAACTGCTGGTAGTTTAGCTAACGGCAAGATTGTATGGATATTGATGAGATTAGATGAATTACAAGAAAATTCATTTCAAGCAGATTCAATTATCCCTTACGTTCTACTATCAAACTCTCACGACGGGTCAAGCGCTTTAAAAGTGACTATGACACCAGTAAGAGTTGTATGTCAAAATACTTTACGTATGGCTTTAAATAAAGCTTCACAACAATTTAGTATGCGACATACTTCAGGAATAACTGGTAAGGTTCAACAAGCTAGAGATACTCTTGGCTTTGTTGCTAAATATTACGACGAGTTCCAGAAAGAAGTTGAACAACTAATTAATCAAGAAGTGACTTCAAGTCAATTCAATGATATAGTTGAAAAACTATTTCCACGTCCAAGTGATAAGGATATGGAAAAACCAAGAACTGCAAACAACTATGAATTAGTTGTAAGCAACATTACTAAAAACTGGAACGGCGAATTGCATAAGGGTACTGCTTGGGGTGCTATTAATGCAATCAACTCTTATGAGTTGTGGCAACAGAAAGTTCGTGGTAATAAACTTGAAAGACAAGCAAGTAAATTTATTCACGACGACCAGTACTTAACATCACAAGCTCACAAGCTAGTTAAAGCTTTGTAAGTAGCTAGTGGTTATTGACTTCCAAACCAACTGCATATAGAAGTATGCAGAGTCAGTAGCCACTATGGTACTTACAGTACCGAACTAATAAAGAAAGATGAGGTAGATTAATGATTGAATTAATTTATGTAGTTTATAAAAACTCAAAAAAATTAAACGACAAGCACCCTTATTCGCCTTTGTATAGCAACAAAGTTGAAACGGGCGTTGTATATTTAGAACCTACTTTAAATAATGCAGTAGAAGTAAAGCATAACTGGATTAATAAAGAAGTAAAAATTTACAACAATAAAAGAACTGAAGCTGAAAAAAATGAATACTTTTATTCAATTAGAGAAGCTTCAGAAGTAATTGCAGAAAGCGAAGAATAGTGAATAAAAAATATAAAGCTATTTCAAGTTTAGACAATTTACTACTAGGCAAAATCTACTTAGGTTATGATGACGGCAATACCGTTACTCTTACTCACGTAGAAGCAAGTAAAAATGTAATTCAATTACATAATCCAATACGAACTATAATTAATAACGTAGAGTTCGTTCAGTAACAAGCTAAGGCGTTACCTGTTCATTTTCCCTGTTCGTGTGCTTACGTACATTACGGGTAGCGCCATAGGTTGTTATATACAACCAAATCAAAATACTAAAAGAAAGAGGTAAATATGGGATTAGATAATATTATCTATATCAAAAGTAAAGAAGTTGCTGATGACGGCAACGCCATTTACGAACCAATGCACAATAAAGAATTAGCAGAAATCTGCAATCAGTTGTGTGGCGGTACTTATACTGATGACGCTAACTCATTTAGAGGAAAAGTCTATGACAAAATTGTTAAAGACTATAGCGGATTGTCATTATACGATTCAGACGATTGGACAAAAGACGACTACGCAAAAGTAGTTGCTCAAATGTATGTCAATTCTGGTTATGCACAAAGTAATTTGTATAACGAGTTCGGGCATAAAATTACAATCAAAGAGCAGAAAGCGTTACGCAAATTGTTTGAGTATATCTTAGGCAAACTTAATAACAACGAACCAGTATTAATGGGTGCGTGGTATTAATGAATAGAGCGCAACGTAGAAAACTTAAAAGCAAGAAACAAAATTCTTTGAGAAAAGCTAATGGTATGTTAGTAAGCACTAACGAAAATCCATTAGGGCTTGTATCAAGAAGCGCTAAAAGGAAAGGATAAAACTTATGGCGAAATGGACAGACTATCCGTCAGTACCAGATTATGATGTTGTTCCAGAAGCGGACGACCTTATTAAAGAAGTAATCAAAAGCGTACAAGACGAAGTCTTAAAACCAATTGCAGAAGCTATGAGGTTCAATAATGAACGCTCAGACGCTTCGCCTACGCTTAACCAAGTGTTTGGACTATCACATACAAAAGTATGTAAAGTTATAAACATATTGAATGCGTACGAGCAAAACATTAAGGAAGCTCAAGAAATAGAGAAGCAAGACGAAATGCTAACTGCTTCTTTTGATGAGCCACCGTTCTAATGTGGGTTGAGATAGTAGGTTGTTTATTTATAAGTATTATGGCTGTTACTTTTGTATGGGATTTACAAAATTGGCTTATACGCAAAATAAATAACGAACCTAAATTAACCGAAACAGAAATATGGACACGCGAATATCAACGTGATGTTCCAACCGTCTGGACAACAACAGACACCCAATAGGGCAGAGCTAGGACTATGTGCCTAGCTCGGTGTAAGTCGAATAGCAGATAAAGTAGAAATTCCGCACTTCTATATTATTTCTATTTCTTTCACGGGCTTACACCGAGTTAGGCATACGGCTTAACGATTAACTAAAAGAAATGAGGTATCAAGTTATGGAAAAACCAGAGCTTGTTGGTGTGAAAGAGTTAGCAAAAGAACTCGGTCTTGACCGTGGTACAGTTGCAACTTGGAATCATCAAGGCAGACTTCCTCAACCAGATTATATATTAGGTGGTAATCCTATCTGGTTTAAGGAACGAGTAATCTCTTTAATTAAAGAGAATGCGTGGATTGTATCTCGCTTAGAAGTGAGTATCTAATGGCAGATATAGTTAGATATTTTCGTGGCGAACACATACCCGCGTATATAAAAAATAAAAGCCAACTTATTGCATACGTGTTAGTTAAATACAGAGATAAAGCGCCAATATCAAATGGCGAGTTTGTATTTGACTTACGTTGCACAAGATTTGGCGCAATCATACATAACCTACGTCATAATGACGGCTGGGTTATTGAAACCGTACAGGGTAAAGAACAGGGTCATTTTGTTTTTTATCTTGTATCTAAACCAGACGACGTAGACGGGCAAACCGCTCTACGTTTAGTTTGAGAAAGTAGGCAATTATGCAACCAAAAAACGACGAGATAATCGTCGCTCAATGTTGTTTTAAAGGCGCTATTGATTTAGCGGTAGCTAATAAGATTACCGTTGAAGAAATAAACGACTGGACAACAACGTTCACAGAAGCAATTATCAGCAAGTATGGAAACAAAGTTAGCGTAGTTCAAAGCGACGCTAAACCAGTTTTCAAACCAAAAGATAATTACAAGAAAACTAACAATAGTAAGGCAACAGTTAAGAATCCCGACGCAACAGTAACGGATAAACAACTATGGCTCTTAAATAAGTTAGTAGCTGAATTACCAGCAGACCAACAAAACGGCTTCGCTGGATTAATTAAAGAAAATATGAAAATGGGCTTGGCTTCATCATTAATCGGCGAAATGCAAGAGATTATTGACGGTCAAAAGCCAGTAGCTAGACCTGTAGAGGATATAGCAGACAACGAAGCGCCATTTTAAAATGGACGACGGCAACAAAATACAGAGTGACTTATACTTTGCTATTGTTCCAGAGTGGATTATTGACGCGCCAATATCCGCCCAAGCCGTCCGTCTTTATGCAACGTTGCACAGATACGCTGACAAAACGGATAAGACTTGTTATCCGTCTATCAACACGATAGCCAAGCGTATGCAAGTTAGTGTATCTACCGTTAAGAGAGCGTTAGACGAGTTAAAAGACGTCAAAGCCATAACGGTAGAAGCACGTTATAACAAAGCAACGGGCGAACAAACAAGCAACTTATATACGCTAATGACCGTTCCAGCGTTCATATACGAACCACCCCAGACCACATACGAGCTAGAGGGCAGTTCGTCAGAGAGCTACAAACTAAAGTCATATAACCAAAGTAAGTTTGCCGAACAATATTCGGCACTAGTAGAAGCTTTTTACAAGCCTAATACTAAAACAGAAATTAGTGGCTTTAACAAATGTGCTAAACAATTATACGAAGCAGACGCGACCTACCAAGATATTATTGATAGAGTTCTTGTATATAAAAATAAGTGGACTAATATGACAATTACCCCTTATGCAATTGTTAAGCATTGGACGGCGTTAGGAATACTATTAGAGGAAAATTCAGTTAAAGACGCGCCTATGTGTGTAGGTGCAGAACATTTACAAGTAATTAAATTTGATGACGGATTTACTTACTGCGGTAGATGTAAGACAGAATATCCCGAAAAAAATCCTTACGAACCAAGTTAGCAAAAGAGTATTGGGCAAACAGAGTGAAATAGAGCCGTAAGAGAACTACGGACGTGGTGCCTTTCCGAAGTATTAACTTCACGAAGCTTCGCCATAGTTGAACATCACACTTGCCCAGCTATTCGAAACTATATCCAAAATTTTTAAGAACTTCTACGCAGACATTTTCTATTTCGTCAAGTTCAAAACTTACAATACCTTTACTAGAACCGTCAGGCATACTCACTTGTATAAATGGTTTAGACATACCGCCAAAAGCCCTATGCGAAATATCACTTTGTAATTTAGATTTATAAAAGACTTTAGATAAGGGTTCAACTTGCTTACCCGCTTTAACTTCTACTCTTAGACCAGTAGCCCAATTTTCTTCGTGCGCGTCTGCACCGTGAAAACGATTATCAGGTATTCCTAATTTTTTACGCGCTAAGTTTTGCTTACGCCTACCTTTAGAACGATTACGTCTATTAATACAAGTTCTACATTTACATTTAGTTTTTATTTCATTAGTAGTAGGGCATTTACCCGCCATACGTTTATTAGAATTAGATTGACCAATACCAGACATACCAGCATATTTACGCGCTTTAAATTCTGCGTAGCTTTCGTTAGGTTCCCACTCTATTGATTGAGTAATTTCTTTTCCTGCACTTTCAAGCGTTTCATATATTCGCTTTCCATAGAATCGCAATTTTCCATACGAGTACGGTAATAACAAACAACAGAAATACGTTCGCCGTCCTCACTATTTTTAATTAGTTCAGTATTGCCGTGCCATTGGTGCGCGTCAAATACTAACAAGTCTTTATGTTCCATTTTAAAAGCAATACGATATTCTGGTAAAACAAGATAACCGCCCTGCATATCGCCTTTCTTAATACAAGCTAAGGTAGATATTCCCTCATCTAAGTCGCCTTTATCAGTATGAACACCAGTAGGATATGAGTTATTTACAGTTACCGTAGTAAATGGTGTATTAGGAATAACCCAATCTTGATGAGTTCTATTTACAAATTCCATTTGTGCGTTATATCTTTCAGGTGCTACTCGTTTCATTTCGTCGCCAATAAATTCAAATAATGGAAATAATTTTTTATACTTATCCATTTCTCTACCAGAAAATGCAGTAAGCCTACAATATTGTTTAGCGCCAACTGCGTCAAAGCTACCTATAATTGCACTTGCAATACTTTTTGCAGTAGCAGAACGTTTTCCCTCACCTTTACTTAGGCGCGGTGTTCCAGAAGCAAGACCTCTATTATTAGTTTGGTAAGATTTAAGTTCGTGTAAAGTTTCATAAGTTTGTTCTACAACAGAATCAGGTATTACATTTTTTTGAAATATTGCAATAACTTTACCGTCTATACCTCTAACGGTTGTGTCTTTGTGAATTAATAAATTGTAATCCTCATCAGTAAGAATCTTACCTATTTTTTGTTTAAGTTCATCATTACTAATTTTTGTTCTAAGTCTTATATCAATCATAATCTTATTATACTATCCGTTCCCGCCAGTATCTTGCCACCCTTTAGAATCTAATAAGTCATTAATAAAATTATCTATTGCTTTAGCTTTAAATTGTAAAAATATTTCATCTACAATTTCTGTATATTCTTTTTGATTATATTTAGAAATATCTATTTCTTTAATAACTTTGACCATACGTTCAATCATTTTTTACCCACCTAACATTGTCTATATCAAAAGTATATTCTTTTAAAAAATTAATATATTTATTCCGCCAATTAATAAAATTTTTTTTAGACATATAAACTATTCGTGCGTCTGGATAACCGTTTTTTCGTTTTTTCTTTTTAATCAAATCAGGATATAAAGTAGTTAAAACTTTAATATTACGTTTTCTAATATTTTTTCTATAAGCTTTACTTCCCGCTCCACCAGATTGATAGTGATAAGCGTGTGGATATAAGTAATCGTGTATAAGAACAATACCGTAATTAATTAAGTGCATAGCAGTATGGTTAAAATCCTCAACTGCGTTCATATAAATATTATTCCAAACAAAATCATTATCTTTTTTCCACATAGTCATCTTGCCCATACAAAACCCGTAGTGCTTAATTTTCTTTCTTGCAAAATAAAAGTTATGCGCTGGTAAAAATCCAATATGATATGCACCAGAGTTATCGCCATAATTAGATAAAAATTCAATACGTTCAATAAATTGTTTATTAGTTAAGCTTCCCCAATCATTTACGTTAGGTTCAAGTATTTCATCTTTAAGCCAATTATCATTTACAATACCGTGTATTTCTTTAATATTATCATCAGCGAATATCGTCCACTCGTTATGTTCAAGCAGATTATCAACCGCCCATTTTCTTTGCCTAGGCAATCCCTCATCATTAGCAGTAGTTACATTAGTGCAAATTATATTTAGTTTTGGATTATGTTTAATATATTCATCTTTTTGAGAATCATTATGAACAAGAATATATATATCAAAATTTTTAAATACATCAAGGTAAGGTGTAGAAATTGTTTTAGCCCGATTATAAGACGGTATTATAACTTTCACTTACCAAATAATTTACTTAACCAGCTAGGCTCGTCAGCTTCGCCTTTATTAATTTCATTTGCTAAATCTTTGACGGCAGAGAACAAAGCGTCACTACCACTTAACCCAGTTCTTTTCTGTATTACGTTAAGATATACTTGATATTTTTGATAATCAGATTCAACGAACGCTAATACTATTTCGTTCATTTTATCTTTTACTTTACGTTCGCTAGGTGCTTTTAACTTAGCTTCAGCTTCGGCAAGTTCCTCATCACTTAAAGCATAGCCACCTCGAAATTCTTCAAATGCGCTTATATCTATTTCATCAAGCTCAACATACAAGTCATCAACTTCGTCAGCAGTATAACCAGTACCAAACAGTTCGCCGAGTTCCATTAGTTCGCCAAGCATATCTGCTAATTTTTCTTTATCGTATGTAGCTAATTCATTTAAACGATTATCTACTAAAACTATTTTTTTAGCCCTAGCTTCATCTACTTCAACAAACATTACATCACAAGTTTTCCAACCTAGTTCTTTCATAGCTAACCAAGTATGATTACCAGTTAATATTTCGTTAGTATCTTTACTTACAGTTAGCGGTCTATATTGCCCGTGTTTTTCTAAACTTTCTTTTATTGGTTCTATAGAACTAGAACGAGGATTATTAGGAAACTCTTTTAATGAATTAATATCAACATTTTTTATTTCATATTTCATTTGCTTCTGCTTTCTCTGCGTATAATTCCATAGCTTTTAAACCCGCTTGTGTGGGATTTATCTTGTAAAATTCAGAAATAATGTTGATATTTTGTTTATAAATTTCAAAGCGTTCATCATTAAGCAAAAGAACAATATCTAATACTGGATTAACATTAGCTTCCTCTTTAGGTTCAATTTCTTTTACTTCTGGTTCTGGTATTTCAGTTTTTACAGAAGCAAGTAAATCATCTACGGCTTTTTGTGTATAACCAGTTCCAATCAAATCGCTAACATCTTGCAGTTCTTTAATAGCTTTTTCTAATTTAGTGTAATCATAAGTAGCGTCATCATTTAATTTATTATCTACTAATACAATTTGTTTAGCTTGTTTATCATCAACATCAACATACCAAACTAACGCCTTAGCCCAGCCTAATCTCTTAATAGCTTGAAACGTGTGATTACCAGCAAGAATAATATTATCTCTACGATTAACTACAAGCGGACGGTATTGACCGTTCTGTAATAACGATTCATATATTTCCCTAACATTACCAATACGTGCGTTATTAGGAAATTCTTTTAGTTCATTAACATCAACTTCTACATATTGTTCAGCCATAAGTTCCTTTATGTATATTATAGTCTAATCAAAAAACTTGTATTTAAAAGTTAATATTTGCAATATTAAAATTATTATTAATAACAGTTGCTCAATACTCATACTTACCCCAACACTTTCTACTCGCGTTCCAATGTTGCCAACCGTCGTTATATACTAACCAAGAAGCTACGGCTACATTTGTTTCAGGAACTTTTCTATTATCTTTTATTTTGAGTTTCGGCTTCAGCCAATCCCACGTGTAATCATTAAATTGAAATAGCCCTACGTCTTTAGATTTATTTTTATTATTATTTACGGCAGTTGCAATACCAGAACTTTCGCAATATATAACGGTCATAGCTTTAAGGACGTCTTTATCCTCAAAGTAATCCGCTACAAGCGGTTGCCACTCGACTACGTGTTCAATAATATTTTCGTGTTCGGTACAAAGCCGATACGAAGTTATCGTATCAGGCGTTAGAGTGTTCGGTACTAGGCAACTTATTAAAGGTGCTAGTAGATTTATCAATACGCTCCAATCTGGTTATACCAATAGGTAATGGTTCAAACAACAACGAACCGTCAGTTGTTTCCTTAATAAGCATTGGCTTACCATATACACTATTTTCAATACCGACTATTTTTGCGTCAGCCATATTTTCTCCTTATGCACAATTAATGGTAATACGAAAATATCTAAAAATGCAATTTATCTTAAAAATATCTTATAAACGAGAGTAGGCAGTAATACTGTAGGTATAATCCAAATCGCTTAAAATCGCTTAAAAGTGTGTGTTTTTGGGTATATTTTTTAATTTTTTTATATTTAAAGTATTTTTAAGTTATCCCAGCCTAATTCATTAACAGTAAAAGAAAGAACACCATTACGCGTCATATTACCAGTACGCGCCTTAAATTCATTACTCTGGTCTAGTGACGGTGCTTGAAACCAAGTACGACCAAGTTGTTCAACAATACGTAAATGATGATAATGCCCAGTTACTAAGATTTCGCAGAATCCTGCTGGTAGCCAACCATACATTTGACCTTTCCACCATTTTTCAATCTTAGACCATATATCGCCACCACCAGACGTCATATGCCCGTGTGTAAATCCAACACGCTTACCAAAAGTTTCAATAACTAAATGAAAATCATCAGGTACAACAACTTTTACGTGCTTATATCTTTCACGCCCAGCAATAATTTCCCCTACTATTTGAATTTGTGCAGTATCGCTATTATCTAAACGAGTAGTAGTAATAGAACCTTTACCAGAACGATATTCGCCGTGATTACCAGCTACACCGCCAAGCACAATAGATTCTGCTAAACCTAAAAATGCGTCAAGTATTTCCATTATCATAACCCTAGTTAAGTGTTCTTGTTCAGTTCTAGTCATTTCTATTGAAAACGGCTGGTGTTCGTAAAAGCCAAAACAGTTTTCAATTAAGTCGCCAAGCCCTATTAAATAAATTTCCTTAACTTCAAACCCAGCTTTACGTAAATCTTTTATTTGCTTTTTACCATTAGCAATAGCAGTTCTAATTAATTTAACAGTTCCCTCAGTTCCTAAATCTTTTTTTCCAAGTTGCCAATCAGCCATAAAGAAAAACCAAGAACAATTACCACCCGTTTTAACTTGTATTGGCTTTTTATTCTTAACTTCTTTAAGTAATTTTTTAAAATATTTATCGTGATGTGGATTTTTCTTTTTAATGACTGCTTTAAAAGCGTACATATCAATTACGCGACCGCCTTTAGCTTGTGCGTTCCAAGTAGAAAATTTAATTGTATCTTGGTCTATGTAAAACTCTTTAGGGTCAAAACCCCACGAGCTTAATAAAGAATCATACTTAAAATTATTATCGTCTGGTTGAACGTGTGTAATAGAACCAGTCTTAGAAGCTTCGTCAAAACTTGCATTAGGTTGCCACCCAGACGGATAATAGTTATTACCCAAATCTTCATTGTGTTCTATATCTTTTCTTTTTGATATAAGACTGTTAACGTCTTTATCCATACTTGTATATTAGAACATTTGTTCGATTTTATCAGCTACATTAAAATTGTTATTAAATTAACCAAATATTCCAATAAATGTTCTATCTGCAAGTTCCGAAGAATTAGTCCTAACTCTTAAATATCCGTCAGATAAAAAATCAAACTCATTCAAAAAAACTAAACCGTCAGCAGTATGTTGTATGTCTTGAGTTATTCCTGTAATGTTTGTAAAGTTATACCAAAATGAATTGTCTATACTGAACTGTAATTGAAACTTATTACTTGTTAAAACAGTAGGCATAATTAAAGCTCTTAATTTACTACCTTGCATATCAAAGCTATTACTATTTTGGTCGTCTGTTGCAATTGTAATTGTCATATTCTCTGTATAGTTTTTAAGCCGACTATAAGGCTCTGTTGGTTGTACCATTTTTATTCTCCTTTATTTTTCTATTGTTTTACATTAAAATATTAAGCAAAGTCGCAATAGAAATTCCTGCTATTATCCAACCATATATTTCTGCTCTAGTTGGTCTTGTGTTTATGTCTTTTTGTAATTCATCTAATTTATTCAATATTTTTTCTATATCTTTCATAACCAAATCAATCATTTCTTTTTGTGTGTAATTACTTTCTGGCATTGCAATTCTCACTTCCGTGTTCACAATTACATATTTGCATAAAAGAGCCGTCTGGTTTTTGTTCTACTGTACACATAATTATCTATCGTAATCGAAAAAATCCCATTCTTTATCGAAATATTTTCTATTATCCCAATCCCATTTACTTATTCTTTTAACATAAGAACCAATTTCTTTTAAAAAATAACCTAATAAAAATCCAATTATATAATCCATTAATTACCACCACCTAGTTTAATAAGAACTTCGGTAAGTGCATTATTTAATTCTTTTTCTCTTAATGCTAAATCGACAACATTTTGTTCTAATTTATTTATTTGAACCATATAAACTGCTACTAAAGATTGAAGTTCATTAACTGTTTTAAATAACCAACTAACTAGCGCCAACAAACCAGCTTGTAAAAGCTGACTTGGATTTAATTTAATGTTCAACTTCCGTCAAACGTTACTGACGGTTTATATTGCTCTAGGGCGTGTTGCACCACAGTAATAAATCCAGATAAGAACGATACGGCAAGTAATTGCACCATATCAGCGTCTATTAATCCAGATGAATTAGCTAGGTATAGAGAAATAGCGGACTGCAAACCAGTACGAAAAGCTTTGGATAACATAAATTTCCAATATACTTTCCAATTTTTTTTAGCCATAACGCTCCTCTATAAAATGTTTTTATTGTCTAACTTTACATCAATTAACTTTAGATTTCCATTTATTTCAGAAAGCTTTTCCCATACTTGTTTAGCGTTAATGTAATCTGAACCAGAATAATTATCAGCCGTTATATTTAAACCATTTTTTAATGTTGCTAAGTCAATAATTTCTATTTCAACTTTTTCATTATTAAGTAAAGCAGAAGCAATACGCGGATAGATACGAGTGTAAGCTTGTGTAGATTTTCCGATAAAACCGTCTTTAAGTAAAACATTATTTTCTTGCGAATCGCCTACAAGAATACAACCAGCAGTATGTTCGTCTGTATTACCACAATGAATTAAAATATATTCAAAGTTCGGAACGTTTTGTAATTCAAGCATACCTTTGTGGATTGATTTAAACCTATCTGCATATTTAGTATGAAAGCCACCAACTTTTCTAAATTTAATTTCATATATTCCAAGTGGTATAGCCGTTTCGCCTTTAACTTTTATTTTTCTTTGTTCGTCCTCTAAGGTATAACAAGCAAATTCATTATCAATATAAAGAATACCGTTAGTAGAATCAGCTTGAGAACTGATACGAACCAATTTAAGTTTCATTATTCAGGTTTAGGGTTATCAGCTTTAACTTGTGCTATATGGTCTGCCCAAACAGTAGTTCCATTAACACTATCCCAATATTGCATATCTAATTGGTCTGCAATACTTCCGTATGCTTCTTGCCTAGCTTGAATATAACCAAATTGTTGGTCGTTCCACATAGAATTAGCTTTATCAATAATTGCTTGGTCATAATCAGCTTGTGAAAATTCCAATCTCTCATTATTAACTTGCTTGTACATTGGTTTAGCGTCCTCAACTTCTTGAGTTGCAATAACCGTTAGTTCCTCTAATGTTGCCATATCTCTCCTATCTTACTATATATTTCTTATACTTACTTCTTTAAACCATATAATGTGAATGTTCCACTAGCTATATTGCCACTTGAAAAAAAGAATTGTATTCCATCACAAGCCTGTGCAACTGTATGGACAAAACCACCCTGATTACCTTTTAAAACAGAACCTGCATCTACTGTAGTTTGTTCAACTGTAGCAAAACTATATTCACTTGCATTGTTAAAGTTAAATAAATAATAAATTATTTGTGAAGTTTCACTTGTTCCTGTACCTACACCTGCTAAAACTATTGCTTCTGTATCATTAGTTCTGCTTGAATTAGAAAAAGTTGTATCTGCTCTTAACTGTTTAGCAGCACTATCATAATTTGCAGTACTATCAGCAGTTCCACTTACTGTTACTCTAGCCCTACCAAATACATTATCTGTTGCAGGTGTCCAATTATTTACTTTTACCATATACACATCATAAGTGCTATCAATACCTGTTAAAGTAACACTTGCTACTGCTGATGTAACTATTTCTTCATCTATTTTTATTAATGAACCACTCATTTATTTAACTCCAAATACTGTCATTTTTCCACTTGTAAAATTGCCTGATGGATTAGACATTTCAAAACCTCTAACTGTTTCAGCAGATTTATGAATAGAAATTGCTTTATAACCTCTACCAAAGCCATCATTCATACCTGTAGCTTGTGAAATTCCAAATGTATAACTTGAACTGTCATAAGGATTGTATATATAACTAATTGCACTTGTTTGTTCAGGTGCAACATCAACTTTATAAAAACCTAAAGCATAATTTATAACAGTATTACTAGTACTTCTTATTTCAACAAAAGATAAATTAGTTCTAAAAACTAAACTAGCTACATCATATTCAGCAGCAGTTATTACTGTTCCTGTGCTATCCAAATATCTAAAATATCCTAATTGTGCAGTAGCATTACTACCACTCCAACCTTGTGCTGATAAACAATACACATCATATTTATCAGAAAAAACATTATCTAAAGTAAAAGAACTAACTGCACTTGTTACTTCAAAACTATCTATAAATTCTAAATTAGTAGCCATTATGAATACCTTATTCCATATAGACTTGCTTTAAAACCATACCAACCAACACTATTAGTTCTTAGTATTTGTATATTGTTAAAACTTGTAGCACTAGGATAAACACCACTTCCAAAACTACTAGCACAACCTACATAATTTGCTGCATTTCCAACCATTTGACTTGTTACAAAAGTATATTTTGAACTATCCCCAATATTGTAAATATAAGCATAAGCATTTTCACCTCTATAAACATAACTACCTATTCTTATAGTGCTTTCTGAAGTTGACCTATCTTCTGAAAAAGTTGAATTTAACATTGATTGGTTTGCATACTGATAACCACTTGTTGTATAAGTACCACCATTACCAAATCTTAAACTTAGAAATTGATAACCAATACTTTGCCCCTCACTAAAAGTTAGAAAGTGAACATTGTATTCACTTTCTTGTATGCTTTCAAAATTTACTGTATATATATCTGGACTACCACTAGAAGCAGTTTGAGTTTCAATTAATTCTAATTGTCCAAAATTAGTCCATTTATTATCTGCTATAAGGTTGTTAATATCATTAGGGTCAAACACACCTGTATTATTACCAAAACTTTGTGTTGGCTCTGCACCTTTATATCCATATTTCAAATCATCTGCCATTGTTATACCACCTTATATAAAGTAAATGTTCCACTTTCAATCTGATTACTTGCATCATTGAAAAAATATAATCCATCACTAGCACTTGCAACTGTATGAACTGCACCACCTGTATTTCCAAAAAAATCTCCATTACTGTTATATGTAGTTTCCTCAATAGTTATAAAACTGTACTCTGTGCTTGAATTGAAGTTATAAAGGTAAAATATAAAATTACCATTACTTGTGCTAGTAGTTCCAATTAACTCTATATCCCACCTATTTTGATTTTGTTCTGTTTGATTAGAAAATGCACCATTTGCATACAATAATTTTCTAGCACTATCATAATTTGCAGTACTGTCATTAGTACCACTTTTTGTAACTCTTATATCAAAACTACCTGTGTTTGTAGATTGCACAACATTATTTGCAGTAACCATATAAACATCATCACTATCTATGCCTGTTAAGGTAACTGATGACACAGGACTACTTACTGTTTCTGTTGCTACTTGAATTAATTGACCTGCCATTAGCTATCTACCCTTAGTCCATAAGTCCTTATAGTTCCATTTGCTAAAGTTCCACCTAAAAGACCAGTAACAAATTGCATACCTGTAATACTTTGTAAAGTTTTTTCCACACCAATACCTTTTGTTGCTCTAAAGTATGTATTGTAATGTTGTCCGTGTTGACATAATGTAAATGTATAGCTTGATGTTGAATAAGGATTAAATACATAATTAACACTTTCATATGCTTCTGCTTGTGCTATATTTAAAAAGTTTGTAGTAGTCCATAAACCTGCTGAATTGTTTGTTGCTCTTGCCTCAGAAAAAGTTGCATTTGCATACATTGTTAAAGCTGCACTGTCATATGTAGAAGTAGTAACAACACTTCCTGCACTATTTAAAAGTTTCATATAAAAATAATCATTAGAAGTTTGAACATTAAAATTTTCTAAAACAACTTTATAAATATCAAAATCTGCTGAAAATACATCTGTAACATTTACAGTAGTTACACCACTTGTTACTTCAGTTTCATTAATTAATCTTAGGTTACTCATAACTGTTTTACTCCATACAAAAATGCTTCACCCTCTAAAAAGCCACCACCTACATTTGTGAAAAATTGAATTGCATTAACTACACTTGTTGAAACTCTAACACCACCACCAAAAGTGGAATTATAACCTGTATAAGTGGTATCATCAGCAGTTGAGTGGTCAGTTAAAAAAGTGTATTTGCTAGAGTTTCCTGCATTATAAATGTAGGTATATCTATTAACTCTTGCATAATCTCCTGCACCTGCATTACCATAAAACTCTAAAGCACCTGCATTAGAGTTTCTACTTTCAGTAAAAGTTCCACTTGCAAAACATCTTTGAACTGCCCATTGATAATCCCCATTAGTACTGTCATAAGAAGTTCCACCATTACTAGAAGTTCTATAATAAAAACTACCACCTGCCCCATTAGGTTTAGCTTTTATATGTATAAGGTGTACATCATAAACATCTTCTTTTAAATTAGTAAATTCTAAATTATTAGTTGTTGTTGTCCAAGATTGACTTGCAATAAGTTCTAAACTTCCACCAAGTTTTCCTTGTGATTGAAGTTCAGCTACATCAGTAATAGAAAAGACACCACTATTATTAACAGTTTGATTAGGTTGATTTTGTCCTAGATAACCATAAGGCATTTGAACTCCTTTAGGTTATTTCTAAAATACTTGCAAATGCTTCCAAATCGCCTGACGCATTACCACCAGTCAAATCAATCTTATCGCCATTTTCTAAAAATATTTTAGAAGTTCCTGCTAACTCAATCGTGCTATCTGCTGGAACTGAAATTGTATATGCAATTCTTGCATTACCAGAAGTTCCGTCAATAACATCAGCAGTAATTGTATCGTCAGTAGCTCCGTCCACATTTGTAATTCTTAAAGTTACAACAATACCTGTTCCACCACTTGAATTGGTGTATAAGGTTTGTGCAGATGAAGTTACATCTAAATATGCGTTTTTATATGCTTCAGCCATTTATTTCCTTTATCCTAATGCCAATATTAGTCCAACTGTAGCTCCAGCAGGTGCTAAATTAGCAATATCTTGTGCCGTTGTTTTTTTAATATTATTACTATCAGATACATCAGCAACTAAAACTTCGTCGCCACCTGCAACTGTAGTTGTTGTTTGTCCATTAACATCAACATTTAAAGTTACTGCACCAGAGCTTCCACCACCAGACATACCTGAACCTGCATTAACTGCGGTAATATCGCCCTCGCCAATAAAACTTCCCCACGTAGAACCATTGTGATAGGTAAGAGTATCAGTATCTTTTAAAAATGCAAACATACCCTCTGTTGGACTTGTTATTGCAGAATCACGGGCAGTTGAATCAGCAAAGACCATAACAACTTGTTCTTGTATGTATGTATTAAATTCAGACGCATTTACTAAATCGCCTGTAGCCCAAGTTTTAAATCCTGCACCAGCCATTAATTAAACCTCTTTCTATGCATATACAAGTCTTGTTCCCTCGCCAAGTTTTGCTTGTCCTAATATCCAACCAGATGAACCAGCTGGACTTAGAGTAAGTGACCAAGACCAACTTTGTGTAGAAGCATTGACATTATGACTAATGCTTTCTATCCATAATTCATCAGTATAACTTGAAGTATCTGGATTTACAATCTTGACAGAAATTCTATCGCCAAATTCAAGTCCTAAAGCTTTTTCCCATATTGATACATTTTGACGCGGATTTACAACCAACGAATCAATACGAACAATAGGTGTAGCAGTTTCATTTAGTTTTTGTTCAATAATAGAGTGAACATCAACGTCAGTTGTGTTAATTGTAGTTTGTGTGCTAGTTCTTATTCTATATTTTTGAACAGAAGTAGCGTCACTAACACTTTGTTCAGTTCCACCAGTACGAGTCCATTTATAAACGTTATATACTTCATTAACATCAAAAGAAGTTTTAACATCAAGATAAGGCAAGTTATAACCGTCATTAGAAAATGTAGCTTGAACGTCAATAGCTTTTGTATTGGAAAGTTTATAATCACGATTTCTAAAAGTCGCTTTACCGTCTTTAGCTATAAAAAATTGTGCGTTCTCTGCAACTTCACAACTACGTAAAGCACTTAATACGTCGCTATTAATATCTTGGCTTTGAACTTCGTGAACGCCAACATTAATATCACGTAAAGCAGACGGAAATTGAATTACATTTAATATACGTGCAACTCTTTCACTAGATAATTCTTGTTCGTCCTCATAACCAAAACTTGTAGATATACCTAATTCAGAAAAACCAGCGTCGCCAAGAAGCCAACCAGATGACACTAATGTTTGTGAATTAAATATTTTAAAAGCGTCAATACAATTAAATTGAACAACAGAATCCGCGCCGATTGCTGGATAGCTTACGGGTATTGTATCTATGAAACCATAATAAACTGGATAATCGATAGAGTTATAGGTAGCAGTTATCCTTACAACTTTATAGGGTTGTATTTTAGTTTCGCCAAGACCAGAATCATAATACGGACTAGAAGTATTGTTAGGATTGAACCTGTTATCTGCATTTGATAAAAGTAAAGAACAAGTACCAGCAACAAATTGCCCTAGTTCATTTGTTCTACCTCTTTTAGTTGTAAATTCTCTAACGTAGGCACTTACATCAGTAAAAGTTTGCGAAGCGTCAAACGGGTTAGAATCAAAACCAATTTCTACAGTTAAATCAACATTAGTATCAAATGCAATAGACATTAGAACGCCACATTAATACCGCGCCTAGCACCCTCTTGTAAAGCTTTTGCAACGGCTTCTTCTATTTCTTGCGGAGTTCCTAATATAGCTTGTGGATTAACTGTTATAAAATTAGTGTTACTATACCTAGCTAAACCACCGCCTACATCATTAAATTTGCTAGGCACACTTGCACCACCACTTGCTGGAAACTTTGTTCCACCGCCACCAGCACCACCACCGCCACCGCCAGAAGAACTACTAGTAGTTTGAGAACCGCCACCAGAACCAACATCTAAACCAACTTGTGAAGCTTTTGCAAATAATGCGTCATACATTTTCATCATATCAGCAACTTTTACCCCAGTAAGTTGCGCCATTTTTTCAAGCGCGTCATTATAACCTTTAGTTCCCTCGCCAAAACCCTCTAATGCTTTATTTAAGTTTTCTTGTAGGATTGCATATTCTAAAGTATTTTTTAATGATTGTTCAGTAAGCTTATTAAGTTTTTCTTGTTCCTCACGGACTTTTTCTACGGCTTCGGCTTTACGTTCTTTAGCAGTAATTAAATCTT
>Ga0208019_1000515_pt1 | contig 20937 bp, 23 predicted proteins | sample CB_VirMetaG_5_FD_184540 | JGI IMG/M metagenome (GOLD analysis project Ga0208019, IMG submission 184540) | Freshwater to marine saline gradient viral communities from Chesapeake Bay - CB_1508_1D Viral MetaG (SPAdes) (version 4) | ecosystem: Environmental > Aquatic > Marine > Coastal | place: USA...
TTTAGTTGTTACGATATCACATATTAAAGTTTTTTCAAATATTTTTGTTATTTCATAACTTCCAGTCAAATCATATTCTTCGTTCTGCGAAAAATGATGCCCATTTTCTATTTCAATCATATTTCCAAGTGTAGCATGAATAAAAATATTATCTAAATAATCATCCCCAGAACAACCAGAAAAATTAAATATTGCTTTTGTATTATTTTCTATGAAGTTTATTTCTGGTGTGCATTTTATTGGTTTATCGAAATCAATATAATCAGTAGTCTGATCAAAAAACTTTAATCCATACAGTTCACCAGAACCATATAGCTCTGGTGTACTAGTATCTCTTCGTTTTGTATTACTTCTTGAACTCATGATCCTATGTAATTAACTTGTCTTACGTCACCGGAAATTCCCATGACATAGATTAAATTTGAATTATTACATTCTAGAAATAGGCTTTCACCTGACTCCAAAATATACGCATTTGCAGTTGCACCACCCGATAATCCAGAATTTCCAATATAGATAAAATCTACGTTTGAAGGATGTGATTTTACAGTTAATCCTGTGCTGAGAGAATTTGAGGGCAATTGAGTTGCTGTTCCAGCACTTGCTACTAATGATCCAGAAACTATGCTAGATGGTTTTGTAATTGAACTTACAATAGTTTTTTGGGTTCCATCAACAAAGAAATCACCAGTAACACTAATCGCAGTTGAAGGAGAATTTGTTACTTCTATTGCTTCTCCATTTCTACCTTTAACTGCAATAGGCTCTCCGCCAGACACTCCTTGTACAACTAATCCACTATCACCATTTACTACTCCAACTGTAGCTCCTATATTGACACTAAATGTAACACCTGCATTTACTAGGTTTACATTAATAGCATCTCCAGAATTTCCTATTGTTGTTCCGTCTGCTGCGAATAAAGAAGTATTTACATATCTTCCGCCATCCCAGCCATAGACTGCAATAGAATCAGTTCCTGCATTTAAATTAAGTGTACCAGCGGATAAGCCGACTATACCAGTTACAGTTACACTATCGGTCGATGAATGTAATGATCTTTCTCCAGTAATTGTCACTGGACATGGAATACATACTTCTCCTGTTATGGCAAGAGGATCTCCTGTTGTGGAGCCAGCAACAGCTAAGTAATGAAAAGTTGAAGTACTAACACCAGCAACTTCATAATTTACTATAGGTAAAGATCCACTTGCTCCGACATTACCGGAAATGACCAATGCTTCTCCTGTTACTGCCATTACTTGAACAGGCATAGGAGTTGTCTCATTTACTCTATAAGAGCTTGCATTATCTCCCCATACCATCTTTGAAAGTGGTAGGTGGCAAGTAGCTCCAAGTGGACTGGTTCCATAGTCTGTACAAAAATCTGCATTTCCGCCATAGACATTTACTTTAATGGTCATTTAATTTCTCCGTTCGGCTTATATTATATATAATTGTATTGACATTCTTTATTATGTTAACTATAATAAGGAGACTAAAATGGCTAGTAGATTCTGGGTATTATCAAACGAAGATTCAAGATCAGCAAGATTCAGACAATTACATGTTCAACAAAATGGAGGATCTTGGTCATTTGAATCAAATTTAGGTTGGCAATGGAAATCAGACGAAGAGGTCCAAACACCAAAACCAGCAAAAAAAGAAATTCATAGTGAACCAAGTAAAAGAAAATTATTTAAAGGTAAAAACAAGGATACTGATGATAACTGAAGATATAAAGAATAAATTTTGCAATGAAGTGATTAAAAGTGCTAAGAAGCACGATGGTAGCTATATTGATGCAGTAATTCTTGTATCAGAGCAATATGGGTTTGGTCCTGAAATGGGGGCTAAACTCATATCTAAACCAATAATAGAAAAAATAAGAATGGAAGGAGAAGAAATCAATCTTCTTCCTAAAATGTGTCAACTTCCATTTTGACTCATTGACAATAAAATTGATATTTAGTACTGGGATGGTCCCAGTGTAATAGTGCCGGGGTAGGTCCTCGGGAAAGGATAACACATGAGTTTTGCAGATTTTAAGAAGAAGTCACAGAGTAGCATTGCAGATCTTCAGAAGAAGATCGAGGAGACTGAGAGCAAGGAGTCATACAAGGACGATCGCTTCTGGAAGCCCCAGATGGACAAGTCCGAGAACGGTTATGCCGTGATTCGCTTCCTTCCTGCTCCTGGAGATGAAGAACTTCCTTGGGTGAAGACCTTCTCCCATGGATTCCAAGGTAAGGGTGGATGGTTCATTGAGAACTGCCCAACCACTATTGGTGGTACTTGTCCTGTCTGTCAGGGTAACACCGAACTCTGGAACAGCGGTATCGAGAGCGACAAGAACATCGCACGCGATCGTAAGCGTAAGATGCAGTACATCTCAAACATTCTTGTTGTGAGCGATCCTAGCAATCCTCAGAATGAGGGTAAGGTATTCCTTTACCGTTTTGGTAAGAAGATCTTTGACAAGATTCAGGAGGCTATGAGTCCTGAGTTCGAGGACGAGGATCCAATCAACCCATTCGATTTCTGGAAGGGTGCAGATTTCAAGTTGAAGATTCGCAAGGTTGCGGGTTATGTCAACTATGACAAGTCAGAGTTTGCAGGTCCGAGTCAGCTCTTTGGTGGCGATGACGAGCAGCTAGAGGCTCTCTGGAAGAAGGAGTATTCTCTCCAGGCATTCGTCGCACCAGATCAGTTCAAGACTTATGAAGAACTGAAGACGAAGTTTGATAACGTCATCGGCACAAATCTTCGTTCAACTGAAGTCAACAACGAGACTGTTGAGGATGTCGAGGACACTCCATCAGTTCGTGAGGAAGTCTCAGAAGAGACTGATGCCCTTGATTACTTCGAGCGTCTTGCCAATGAATAGTCAGACAAATTGCACTCTGTTGGCAGGAGGACTGTTTATTACTGCAACAGAATTGTAAATTGCATTCATAGGAGATGCTGCAGGAGCAGGAATATTTGATTCTGCTCGAACTACCCCGCTGTTTTCGGACGCGGGGTTATTCATATTTTGACTTGATTGATTGGTTGCAAGACCACTTTGTGTATTTACAAAATTAGATGTTTCCGTTCCTGGAACATTACCGGCAGCGGTACTTACTGATTGGTTGGTTCCTTCTGCGTCTGTGATTTCAGGCAACCCATCCATGTCCATAATCCCCTGTAGTTCTTCTGGCATAAATTCTTTTAACATGTCCATCAGACCACCTGATATCAAATCATCAAATCCAGAAGATAACTCTTTTGCTTCTCCTGCTAAACCACCATCTTCCGAAAAAAACTGGGACATAAAATTAGTTTGTAATTCTTTGGCTTGACTGAATATTTCTTTGCCGCCTAATTCCATTATTGTTTGTTCCTTATTTTTTCATTTCTTTCTTCTATTTCTATATTCATGAGAGAAACATATACGTCTCTTTCCCATATTATCATGTTTTCTAATTCATTTAAATTTAATTTTGTTCGTTCAGTCATGGAGAATAATAATTTCATAACATCAATTAAATTAGCGTAGCCAAATAGAATTTTAAAAAATTTATAAAATCAGCAACGACCACCTCTCTTCCGATGCCGTCTGATGTAATGTAAGATACATTAAATTTATATAATCCATTTAGTAAGAATTTTCTTATCTCATCATAATCAGTGCGAGACAATAAATCTATGAATTGTTCTTTGTCTTCATCTGAGTATAGATTCAAATCTATTTTTTCTTTTTTTGTTTCTACACCAGTTAAGCAGAGAGAAACTAATTTTTTAAATCCAGATTGAGTTTTAAATTCTCCGTTAGTTTTAATTAAGTCGGAAACTTTCGGTAAATCAAATGTTATTTGAATTGTATCGTTTACCAAAAAATTCATTTTCTTTTCTGGATGAAATTTATTTAATATTAATTCATCTAGATTTATTTGTACTGGAATTGATTCTCCCGTGTATGGGCAATTTATTTTTATATTGAGTACTTCATTTATTGATTTTCTTCTTATCTCTGTTAAAATATGTTGAAAATCATATATTGAAATATTCATAGAATTGATATGCGTGTCGCAGCAAGAATCAACTAACTTACTTAAGCAATATATTTTTTCAGAAATATTGTTGGAAAGTTCCATTATTTCTGAAATGTATTTTTCTTCTTTTACTAATAAGGGTCTAAATCTTATTTGTTTTTTTGATATAGGTAATGTTGTTTCATAATCAGGAATACTTTTTTTCATTAAATCTATTAACATAAATGTTCTCCATCACCAGTTAGTTCCACCTAGACCTGGTTCGTATCTTGTCTTTGTATAAGCATATTTGAATAGTACATCAAACGTAAGAACATCAGAGTTTGCCTCTGAATTAAAGTTTATTGGTTGTATGAAATGTGGATATGCATCGACGTATTCAATATAATTTACTGCACCGTCAAATTGAGGGCTTATACCACCTGGTCTAGAATCTGTTGTTATTGCTCTTATACGAACAAAATTATTCTTTATTGCTTGGTTGTAAAATGCTGCAGGACCATATGCAGTGGGTCTTTGCGTTCCCCCATATGGTTCACCGCCGTATTGTTTGATAAGACTCTGTAGTTGAGTGTAAATATTCAATGATTCGGTTGCATAAAATTTAATTAGTAAATCTTGCTGTGCTTCTCTTTTTACTGGGATATTTAGGGGTACATTTTGGAACTCAAACGGTGCCATCATGACATTTACGGTTGGAGATGAAGCATATACTGCAGGATGGCTCCATGACCAGATGTAGCCTCCATATACTGGACTACTAAAAAGCATATCAACAGAAAATTTATTTTGTCTTAAAAATCTGTCTGCTCTAAAGAAGTTATTTTTGATGATTGATAGACTCATCTAAAGAGATCCTTTTCTGTTAGGATTTTAAATTCCCATCCGTTTTCTTCGCAAAACTTTTCTGCGGCATTCCACTTATAAGTATTTATTGCAAATATTTTCATTTCTTTTAAATATTTTTTTTCTTCTTTCTTTTTTGGTGGCTTGGTCTGCTTTTCTGGCTTTATCTCTAATATTTGTTTTTTTATCTTCCCAGTTTTGTCTTTTATTTCACAGAGAAAATCTGGATAGTACCTATGCCATTTTTTATCAATATGAGAAAAATAAGGAATTGATAATTCCTCTGATGCCCATTTTAATACGTTTACGTTTAAATCTAAAAATTTACACATTTTTCTCTCCCATGTTGATCTGCATATTATGTTTTCAACATTTCCAACATATTTGTCTGGATTTTGGGGTGTGTATTTAGATTTGTATGCCATAGCTATATATAGGAAGGGGATAAAATATGCCAATAGCCTTATCTCAAGAAACCAGAAGAGATTCATTTTCAGATTATATTGCTCTGACTGCATATCAAGCAAATACCTTGCAGTCTAGGGCTGATATTGCCAGAGGTGTAGGAAGTGATACCAAAATAAACACTTGGTTTGTTCCAATGCCTCAGCAATTAACAAGAATAACCAGCCATAACTACACCACAGTTGAAACTAGTTTGGCCTATTCATTGCAAAAATTATCCACTCCATCCGGTCAAAGATCCTTGCCATTTGGTGCTTCTACCGGCAGTGGAACTATAGGAAATTTAGTCCAGGCAGCAAAAAACGGATTGGCATCAGATAGTATTTTGAAGCAAGGAGCCTCTGTATTAGGGGGTCAGCTTGGTATGCAGGCTTTGATGTTTGGATTATCCACGGTGGATATGATTAAAAGCGTAGCATCCATGGCTACAGATCAGCCTGCAATTGGAATGTCAAACCTAGAATTAATGTATGCAGGATCAATAGAAAGAAGTTATGATTTAAGTTATGAATTTGTCGCAAAGGATCCATATGACATATATGGTGAAACTGGTGTTCTGAGTACAATCGCGCAGTTAGAAGCATATTCCTTTCCCAAAACTTTCCAGAGTGATGTTTCAAATAGAGATTTAATTACAGTACCTCCGATTTGGAAAATGGATCACGCAATAGTGGACAACAGTGGATCAGTTACAATTCCACAACAATCAGCTCCATTGGCATATTTGGGGCAGCCTAAATTATTAGTTCTTTATAATATTACTGCTATGCATGATACTACATCTGTTGCGGTTGATTCTGCTAACAATACATATCCATTGAGAACTACATTAACACTTTCATTTAAAGAAATGGAGCCAGTTGTTAGGGCTGATGATGGAGACTCTGCATCATATGGTCAAATTACTGCCCCAAGATTATTGTGTAGATCTGAAGTTTACACTCTAGACCAAGGATAACCCATGAGTTACATGAAAATTCTTCCTAAAACAAATTTTACTTTGCCATCAGGTGAAGTTATAGAAAGTGTTAATATATTAAAATCATTTACTGTATCTGATTCTTTGAAAAATAATGATTCTATTATAAAAAGACGTTATTATGATCAGGTAAAGAGACCAGAATATATTAGTTGGAAACAGTATGCACAGAATACTTCTTTATACTGGTTAGTTTTAATGTTGAATGACTTTGATTCATTTCGGTATTTACCAAAATCACAAAGTAGATTTGAATCAAATTTTAAACAAAATAACGGTGGAAAAGTTTATTATATTAAAAATGCTATAAATGCCAAATGGATTCAGCCAGGTGATTTCATTTCTATTTTTGCTGGAAGTAATTGGAAGTATGGTGGTATAGTTAAAGAGTATGATCCAATTTTAAGAAGAATAATTCTACAAAGAGAACTAGAGAATACAGAAAATGCTTCAGAGGTAAGTGATTTTTCTCTTTTTAGGTGGATTAGAACTGGTGATAATTGGGTGTTAGATAGGGATGATGCTCATGAAATATCTCAGGGTAGAATTGAAAATGAATATGATAAAACCATTAATTTATATGATACCTCTGCAGGAGCATATCAATTGAGTCCTTATGTCAAATTAGACGGATCCAATAATCCTACAAACGAATATGATTTTACGGACACGCCAGATTCTTCTACTTTGATTTACAAATTTTGTAACGACGTTGATTTGTCATTTAAAATACAAACATACTTAGAATCAGAATTAATTGAATTATCAAATACTAAGAATATGAAATTTGTAACTACAGGTTTAGCATTTAATTTAAATAGTTTTTTAGTAACTTTAAGTTCTCAAAACTTCGAACGAGGTCAAAGAATAACAATTAACATATGAGTTATCAAGCATACCAAAACGAAATTGAACTGACTTCTGCTCTTCTTATAGATGAGAACGGAAATGTTTTAATTGATATAGCCGCAGAAAATATATCAGGAAAAATCGCTCTTGATTATATCGTTTTTAATGAATCTATTAGTAGTCCAGTAATGGACGGTTCTTTGGTTTTTACTGCAACTAAAGGCGAATATGAATCTCTTCAGTTAATTGGAAATGAGACATTAAAATTTATTGCAAAAACACCAGAAAAAGACGAAGACGAAGACGAAAATCAAATCACTACAGAATTTCCTGATTTTTCTGTTTATTCGTTTGAGGATTCTTCCAATTTCACTGATACATCTAAAACACCTGAAGGAAGGGTAATAAGAACAATAACATTAAAGTTTTGTACTAAAGAAGCGAAACAACTTTTTGAAAAAACTGACATACTCCCTAGAGGGTTCATAGGTAAAATTTCAACTGGAATCACCTTTGAAACTGGCACAGGGGAGAATGGAGAAGAAATTCAAATAGACAACCGAGGTTTAGTTGAAATTCTATCCGAAAATTTAGAAGGACAATTAGACACAGAAGAAACTTTAAATTATGTCTGGATTAGACCAAAAACAATTTCTAGTCCAACACTAAAACGTCTAGAGAATATGAATTTTCTTCAGATGTTAAATTACTGTAAAGACTATGCAGTTAGTGCAGAAAATCCAAATGCAGTAAATTATTTCTTTTGGCACGACCTAGATGGTTGGCATTTTAAATCTGCCGATAAAATGTTATATGAAGTAGCTAACGCAGATGATGAGTCACTCGTAAACAAACAAATTAGTACTAATATACCAGATAAAGATAGAATCTATAAGTTTGATGTTATTTCTGATTTCAATGAATACGAAGCCATATCAAATAAATTACTATATTCATATTATTATAGAATAGAGCCAGATTATATCTCATCTGTTTACGCTCGATTGATGGACGATCGAGAAAAATATAATACCAAAAAAATAGTTTATAATTATGCAAAAATGTTTAATAATATTTATAAGGTAGAACCAGGTAGTTTGTATCCGTTAAAAACAGAAGAAGAACTGAATTTATTAGAAAATGAATCATTAAGAATAAATGATGTGCAGTACGGATGGTTAAACAGTAGAGCATTTAACGATAATGATTCAGTTAGATCTATTTTATTATTAGGAAATGAACTATTTGGTTCTAGTGGAGCTAGTGGAGCTAGCGGAGAAAGCGGACCCAACGAAGAACCTAAACCATTAACTTATAGCTTATTTGAAGATGAAGAAGAAGATGGTATTTCTGGAGAATCAAAGGATTATGATCTGGCTCATTTTGATGCGTATGAACCTAAAAAATGGCAAGAGATGTTTGACTGCGTTTCACTTGATGCTGAACCACTAAAAAAGATAATAGAAGAAATAAAATTACCTACGTTTGAAGCAAAAAAGAAATATAGAGATAAATTAGCATATAAAGAACAATGGAATATTTACAAGTATTCTGTTTGCTGTACAGTTGGAGATGAAGAATCTGACGATGGAATAATGGCTGTCATTAAAAATGCACGGGTAATAGGAAAAAGTATATACCGTTATTCGTGGCATGAAGTTGTATTTGTACCAAAAATAGAGTTGGCAAATTTTGCTGGTGCTACATTTGAAGTTTTACCTTATAACTATGGATTGGGTATAGATGCTATAAATGCTACACCAATCGGTCCATATCCAGCGAATTTTACTTTTAAAAAATATAGAGAATCAAAACAACCAGAAGTCATAGGTGATCTAACTGGTGAGATATTTGTAGGTATTTCTGGTGGATCGGGTGGATCGGGTGGATCGGGTGGATCGGGTGAATCTGGATGTTCTGGTGAATTAGGAGGGAGTGGAATTTCTTTTGAATGGAGCAATTCTGTTACGAGAGCATTAGCTCAATATTTTAATTTATGCGAAGAAAGTTCAGGGGTCACATTAACATTCCATAATGACAGATATTCTCCATTTCTTATAGTGGAAAAGCCAAATGGAGCAAGAGGATCGTTTGAAAATTATACTGGTGCATATAATTTAAATGAAATAATGAACCGAGCAACATACGAATATCCCGTAATAAATGGGGCTTCAGCAGGTAGTTCTTTATATTATCAAGAATTACCATATAGCCAATCGGAGGCAGGTGATATAGTTGATCGTTTAGTTGGACCTGGAATAAACACAAATCCAACTTTAACCGAATACCCCGCCGGGTTTGCTTCAATGCCAATTGGATCATATCAATTAATTGGTAAAAATGAAGACGGAACTCCTATTGATGGAGGTGTTGTGTGTTCTGCTGTACCAATTGGATATGTTACTAAGATATCATCAGTTAAAATTAGTGATCTTCCTAACTATGGAATAGACACTAAACGATTTGGTGAAAATTCAAATATACCCCACTCAATATATTACTTTGCCGCAGTAAATGCCCAAGATGGTAAGTGTGGACTCGTTGGAGATTGTGGTATTGGGGATCTAACGCCATAGGAATCAGAAATGTCAGATGAACAAATTATAAAAATTCTAACTGAGTATATTCCTCGTAAAAAATCTATTGCAATAAAAGAAACTCATGCAATACGAAACGAATATATTTGCGGCAATCCAAATGGACCTGTTTCAAATGAAGGATGTCCAGATGATAATCCCTTGTGTAATTGTCCTGCACAGGAAATAGCACCGAGAAAAGAATACATTGTTTCAATCTATGAATTATTATTAATTAATGATGAAAGTGTCCAGCAAGAAGCAAAGGCACAGATCGGAATATCTGAATATGCAGTTGTTAGATCTGTTGATGGTTCTTCTGTACCAGAAATTATAGAATTTTTTCAAACATATTTTGAGGCTACTCAATATGTTAGAGGGTTGTCCTTTGAATATAATGAGCCTTCGGATGAAGAATTAGATGAATTACTACTGGCAACAAAAGAATGCACTAAAATAGAGGAAGTTTTAGGCGAAGAGTGGCTTGGGTGTATATGGGAAGATCCTAATTCTTCTTTGAGTTGTAATTGTCCCAATGTTGGCGAAAGATTTATGGAATATCTTCGATATAATAGAACGGTTGCAACTTTTTGGAATACCCCCGATTATGTCCCTCTTTATAGTATAGCCCAGAGAGGATTGCTGTTTGCACAAAAAATTAAAATAAGTATTTCTGGTGATTTAAATATTCGCCCAGGCAATGTGATCGTTATAAAAATAGATGGGGAAAACGACGAAGAAGTGGAAAACCAAAGAGACTATACTTTAACAGGTACACAAAGAAATGCTAAATTTAACGGAAGATGGATGGTTCATTCCATAACACATCGTTTAACTGGGGTGAAGAACCATAAAATGGATGTAATATTAATTAGAGATTCTTTACCTGGGTTACAAGAAACACAAGAATAGGAATAAATAGATATATGGCAAAATATAAAGACATAGATATTTCTTTTACTAGAAACAGTTTTACTGGAGATCTTAATATCTTAGAAGATAATGTCTCCATTAAGCAATCTATTAAAAATATATTATTAACTTTTTTGGGCGAAAAGAGCTTTAGACCAAAATTTGGTCTTGGATTGCAAAAAAGTTTATTTGAAACCAATCAAATCATTATATCTAGTATAGCAAATGATATAATACAAACTTTAAATAGTTATGAACCAAGAATAAAAGTTAGTTCTGTTGTACCAACATTTAATTCAGGAAATTTAGATTTGGAAATTAAATATGAATACTATTATGGCGGAACGGTTTTAAATGATACAACAAAAATAACAACAAATGTAGAAACTACCTGAGGATTAATTAATGTCAGTACCCAATATAAATTTAAAAACTTTAGATTTTAATTCGATTAAAACGGAATTAATTGAGTACATTAGCTCAAAAAATGAATTTGCCGATTATAATTTTGAAGGTTCTGCATTATCAAGCATAATTGATTTACTGGCATATAATAGCTTTTATCAAATAATATTTCAAAATATTTTAGTAAACGAAATGTTTTTGGACACGGCGCAGAAATTAGAGTCCATAATTTCACATGCAAAAATCCAAGGATATCTAGTGCCTGGTAAAGTATCTTCTGATGTTACTTTAAGGGTAAGAGGATCTGTTGCGGGCGAAACTATTCCTGCTTATACAAGATTCCAGGGAATTAAAACAAATGGGGATGTAAAATTATTTTATAACGTCAATCAAGTTACTTTAGCTGCATCTGAACCAGATTTAATTCCAGAGGCAATTGTAGATGTTTATGAGGCAAAACGATTAGTAAGATCAGCTAGATTTACATTAGATGTTGATACACAATCTGTGTTCATACCAGATGTTGATATGGACCAAAGAACTCTGCAGGTCAGAGTATCTACAGATGGAACTAACTTTGTAGAATATAGAATCGGTTCTCTGAACGAACCTAACATAACACAAGAATCGAATGTTTGTTTTCTTGAAAGACGTTTAACTGGATATGATGTAGTGTTTAGCGGACAATATAATCCAATTACAGGACAATTAATAAGTAATCCACTAGAAGATACTGCAATAATAGAATTAAGTTATTTGGTTTCATCTGGTCTAGTTGGAAATGGAGCATCTACATTTTCAATAGTTTCAAGTATTATTACTAATCCAACAATAGTATCTTTAAGTGGTATATCATCTAGAGGAAGAGATGAACCAAATATAGAAAGTTTAAAGTTTTCTATACCTAGACAATTTTCTGCACAAGACAGAGTTGTCACAAAAGATGACGTTAAAGCGTTTTTAGTAGAAAACGGATTTGCTGCTAATATAAGTGATATTGCAGTAGAAGGAGGAGACGAGAGAACTCCTCAGGTCTTAGGTAAAGTATATTTTAAAAGAATATCTAGTGATTTAAGTGCGGAACAACAAACAACAGCAATTTCTTTATTAACAGAAAAAGGAATTGCAGGTATTCAATTTGAATACGATACAACACTGGGAACGTAATGCTTGATATAACTTCAATATTACAGCCTGTAGGTGGTACTAGTGACGCCCCAATATCTTTCTTTGAGGCTTATGGGTTGCTCGATATCCCAGATGATTTATTACAAACGCTGTCATGTAATATTCCCTTTAGTGTCGAGGACTATATTCCTTCTTGGATTGTTGATGCACACGACACAGGTGATACAAATTTAGTTAAATTTTTACAATACTATTATGATTGGATGTATTGTTTCGATATTTCTGGATTACACACAGAAAACATTAATGAATTACAGGACATAGAAAATTTAAATGATTTGACTCGGCAGTCATTTATCAATACTTTTGTGCCGCAAATAGATTTTAGTGTTTTAAATTTATCAAATTCAGATTTAATTAATTTTCTAAAAAACTTTAAACGAGATATTTTAGGGAGAAAAGGTACTGCTCAGGGTATTGCTTTGTTTTTCTCTAAATTATTTCCTGAAGTAGACGAGGTTTTAATTCAAGAATCGAATTTAAATTATTCTATAACTTTAACTATATCAGGAACACCAAAACCAGAGTCTGTTTATATTAATGCATATGAAGCCTTAGTAAAACCTGTAGGCATTTCTTATAATTTTAATTTAAATTTTTCTGCTGGTAGCCAATACACAGAACTCGCAGAAGATTCTGAGTTAGAACAAAGGCTCGCAAAAGAGTCGGGATTTACTTTGACTGCATATGAAGTACCATTATTAGGTAATTATTATGTTTATCCTATGGGTAGCTCAACTACAATAGATTCCGAATCTGGGTGTTCTGGTTCCACCCATCCAAGTGCAATCGCAGGAAACACAGCAAACATGCCAACATTTGTTCATCCAAACCAATCTATAGAAGGTGCTGCTGGTAGTAGGATTGGTAATATAAATATATACGAATTCCTTTATATGGATTACGAAACAAGCCCAAATAGAGGCATAACTTCTTGTTCATAGGATAATACAAATGGCTTTAAGTTCACTTAGCGCAACAAACTTCTCAGTAAAAAATGCACAAGAATTCGTTAACACGGTAAAGAACGGTTCTAGGATTCTATCTTTTTTTATTGGCGGTTCACAGGAAGAAACGTCTACTAATCTTAATACAGAAAACAGAAGATATGAAGTATTCAAAGATGCTTCTGTTATTTCAAAAATACAACCTTCTCATGTAAATGTAGTTGCTCCAAATATAGTTTGGACAAAACAAATTTACCAAAGATGGAAATCAGATACAATTATTTCCGGTAATTATTACGTTACTAACAACAATAATGTTTATTTAATATTATCAAATGATGAATTTAATAGAAAAAATTATGATGCGAAAATTTTCACCAGCATACCTCCCACCCACACTTCTGGTGTGATGACATACGATGATGGATATTCATATCTTTATCTGTATACCATAACTGCAACCGATAAAGCAAATGTAAATTCTGCAAACTGGATAAGTGTTCCTGACAAAATTCTAACTTCACATGCAGGTAAAATAATTTATATTAGTATTGATATAAATTCAATTTCAGCTTCTAATTTAATAATAAATAAAAAAGATCCTGTTATTCCAATACTAAGTGATACTGGTTCTGGCGCAGAAATTAGGTTTAGAACTCATGTTGTTTCTAGTCCATATGCAACTACAAGTGAAAAGAGATATAAAATTATAGGCATTGATGTTGTTAATTATGGAACAATACCGTATGCTGATTATGATTTAGAATCTAGTTTAATGCAAGCATTACCAGAACAATCATATGCTCAAATATATGATATTTTAACTTCAATCACATTAGGATTTAGTTCGATTGAGGGCATATCACTGAGAGAGATTTTACAAGCAAAATATGCTTTAGTTACATGTCAATTAGATTCTTCAGAAATTACATCAATATCTGATCAGAGACAATTTTTTAATTTTGGTGTACTCGAAGATATTAAAAGGACTACGGGCGAATCACTTTTTACTGGATCTGATGAGAATCAAAAATTTTCTAATAATGTAAAATTAACTATAGCTCAATTGGGAACTGCTGGATATGTTCCGGCAAAAGAAGACTTTGAAAGAACAGATTTATTAATACCACAAATAACATCAAAAGTTCAAAAAGGAACTCTAGTTTCGTCCAAACAGGCAACTTCGGTTACTGTAGATCTAGAAGTTCATACTACCGATGTTAATCTATATGATGTTGGTAGCCAAGTAAAACTGATTAAAAATAACAATACATATACTATTGTTGATGTTGAAAAGCCAGTAGTAAAACAAAATAGTGGAAAATCATTGCATATAGGACCTTGTAATTTTAATATAGATAATAGTGAAGTTGTAAATAAAAGATTTTTTGCTCAAGTAATACAAAGATTCTGAGGAATAACAAATGGGTGTAGAAGATAACTATTATCAAATATCAAATTTAACTGCGAATACCACTTTTTATAATTGGGTTTCAAAGGAAAATGATGAAATCATACCAAAACTTAATTATATTAATGTTTATGATGTGGCGGGTTCAACTGGAATTAATGTATTAATTGGAACTACTGGAACGACTGGAACAACTTCTGGTACTGCTGTAATCTCATTATCTGATACTATTTCTGGTGTAACTGTTTCCGGGGATCTAGTTGTCACCGGCAACATGCAAATTGCAGATGGAACTGTATTTACTAGTCTAGTTACATCTATCAACGGACAAACTGGTGCTGTTGTTATAGGTCTAACTGGAGCAACAGGAGTTCAGGGTCCAACTGGAGCAGATGGTTCTGTTGCAGATCCAATATTTGTTTCTAAGAATCAGTTAATAAACGGGAATTTCGACATTTGGCAAAGAGGAACTGGGTTTACTCTAGGTAAACCAAATGCACATTTTGCCGATAGATGGACAAGGTGGAGATACAATTCCACTTCTACTAAGATAACTTCTTCGACTGCACAGCGAGAAACCTTTGCATCTGGACAAACTGATGTGATGGGATCTCCAACTTACTATGCCACCATTAATACTGTGCATAGTGGTATAACAACTTCTGATTTTATGGGTGTTGAAAATCGCATAGAGGGTGGAGATAAGTTCTTGGGTGAAGAAATCGCTGTAGACGGTTATATGAAGCTCTCAGGGGTTACTGGTGCTACCCTGCAGGTTTACATGAGAAGAACTCCTGATGGAAGTACATATACAATTGAAGAATTTGCAGACGAAGTTTACGTCGCAGGTACAACATGGACTTCATTCTTCGTGAAGCATACTCCCTCTACATCTGGCATAGTCTTCACTAATGATGGATATGTTGCAATTGGAATAAAGGTAAATGATGTTCCAAGCGGAACCGATTTGAGCTTTGCCAACTTTAGAGTATTCTCTACACAAGGAGGTACACTTGAATCATCCCCTTTCAGGGAAAGTACCGACCCTCAAGAAGAACTGCGGAAATGCTCAAGGTTCTATCAGCGTTCATACGCATTAGATGACATAACTGGCTCATCTACTATGCTGTCAACAACAAATCCAGATTTTACTCCTGTTAGATTTACAGTTACACCAGAAAACGAATATTATCATGATTTTTCAGTTGAAATGAGACAAGTTCCTAGTATAGTTGTATATTCTCCTCAGAGTGGAAGTATTACTGATGGTTTTAACCGTTCGTCTGGGTTTGATATGAGATTAAGTAGTGGAACTTCTGGCTGGAATGGGGCTGTAAGATTACATTCTGCTGGTTCTCCTACACTTTCTACAACAGGAAATACAAAAGGAATTATATTTGATATCCTATCAGGCACAGTTCTTTTTGATGAAATTTTTGTTCACTTTGTAGCAGATGCAGATTATACTGCATAATATTTGGAGGTTTATTATGAATATAAGAAAAGGAATTGGTATGGCAAAAAGCTATGCCCAGGCACTAATTTCTCGTGGTGTTACTAATAAAAAAACCGAACCATACACAAAAAGACTTAGGGTATTAAGTTGCTTTGGAAATGAACACCTGGGAGGACAACTACCTTCATGTGAGCATTTAAAGGCAAGTAAAACAGATGGGAAATATTATTGTGGTGGATGTGGGTGTGGGGACAGAAAAGCCACCTGGCTAATGGCGGACAATGATGAATATAGTAAATTGGATTATCCAAATTTAGCTTGTCCACTTAAAATGCCGGGATTTTCAAACTACGTTATGAGCGAACCAGAAGAAGGAATATCTCCTATTACAAGAAGATATTACATAGAAAATATGTCCGATGAGGATATTAATACAATTAAAATAACCGACCTAGAAATACCAGAAGAAGTATTAAAATCTATGGAAGAACGTGATGAAAAGAAAAAAACAAAATGAAGAATAAAATTTTGAATTTTTTGTAGACATAAATACAACAAGGGGGTATTTATGGCAACTCCAAATTCAAGAGAAACATTAATAGAATATGCATTCAAAAAGTTGGGTGCTCCTGTTATAGAAATAAATGTAGATTGGACACAGGCAGAAGATAGGTTAGATGATGCATTGTTATTTTTCAAAGAGAGACACTTTGATGGTGTGGAAAAGGTATTTTTTGCACATGAAATAACTGCAGAGGATAAAACAAACAAATATATCCGAACAAATGATATAGGACCCGTGAATGGACCAACGGGAGATGGTCCTTCTGGGTCTGATATTGTTAGTGTTGTTAAAGTGTTTCAATTTGGGCAATTTTCAAACATCAATATGTTTGATATTCGATATCAGTTGGCTCTTTCTGATTATTTTGGGATAAATCGAGGATTAAATGCTGCTGTTTCTCAGGGATTAGCTTCATATGATTCAACTAAAAGATACATCAATATGATTGAGGATTTTTTCCAGCCAGAAAAGGCTATTAGATTTAGCAAAGTAACTAATAAACTTCACATGGATATGAATTGGGATGAAATTGTGACAGGAGAATACATCATAATAGAAGCATATGCCGCTTTAAATCCAGATAGATTTACAGAAATTTACAATGATCGTTTATTAAAAGAATATTTTACCGCTCTCATAAAAAAACAATGGGGATCTAATTTATCTAAATTCGATAATGTTCAATTGCCGGGGGGAGCTGTTATGAGGGGTGGGGCACTTGTGGCAGAAGCAACCAGTGAATTACAGCAAATAGAACAAAAATTCTATTCTCAGTACGAATTACCCGTTGATTTCATGACAGGATAATTAAATGGCTAAAAATCCATACTTTTTAGACAATACGAGTGAACAAAGGCTTATAGAGGATTTGACCAGAGAAACCATTAGTGCAATGGGGAGGAGTGTTTATTACATTCCTCGAAAACTTTTTAATAAAGATTTTCTGTTCGGTGAAGATACCATATCAAAGTTTCAAGGTTCATATAAAATTGAAATGTATATAAACACGGTTTCTGGGTTCCAGGGGCAAGGTGATATCATAAGTAAATTTGGATTGGAATTAAAAGATAGAGTAGAACTTGTTGTTTCTAAAAAAACATTCGAAGATGTCATTTCAAGATCAAATTCATCGCTGGATAGACCAAAGGAAGGCGATCTGATTTATTTTCCTTTAAGTGATACAATATTCGAAATAAATTTTGTTGAACATGAAAACCCATTTTATCCGTTGGGAGCCAGATATACTTATGTCTTGACTTGTGAGACATTTACCTATTCACACGAAGAGTTCGAAACCGATCAAAGTTTTATTGATGATATTCAAACTGAACAGCACACACAAGGGTTTGAGCTTTATATGAGTTTAACTGGCGGAGTTCAAAACTATATTGATGGCGAATTAGTATTTCATATATCTGGTAACGGAGCGGATGGACCAACTGAAGTTTCCATAGAAAATGCCACTGGAATAGGAAGGGCATACTTATGGAGTGTTAATAGAGACAATTTATTAATAGTTGGAGATAGATCTGGCACCTTTACAATTGAACCAGGAGAATACATCTACGGCATAAGTAGTGGTGCAATTGGCGAAATATCCGAATATGGTAGTCTAAACCTTTTATTACCAACTAGTCCAGAAACCAATACGGATCTACTGGATAATATTGAATTAGCGAAAGAAAAAGAAACTGATAACATTTTTAATTTTACAGATATTGATCCATTCTCAGAAGGCAAATATTAATGTTTGATTATTATTACAACCGCTCTTTAAGAAAATTAGTTATTGCCTTTGGATCTTTATTTGATGAACTTTATGTTGAAAGATATGATTCAACTGATACTTCACAGGCAAAACTAAGAGTACCAATATCATATGGCTCAAAGGAAAAATTTATTAGAAGAGCACAGGAACAAAGTGGGATAAGTGATAATACTAAAATTCAATTGAGTCTACCCAGACTTGGTTTTGAAATTTCATCCATAGATTATGATCCAACACGACATTTAAATAAATTAAATAAAAGAGTACTAAGAGAAGACGGATCTGACATAAAAGAAATGTATCAGGAAGTTCCCTATAATGTTGGATTTTCCTTGTTCTCTTATACTAGAACAATGGAAGACAATCTACAAATCACAGAACAAATTCTCCCTCAATTTGCTCCAGAATTCATTGTTTCATTACAGATGAATGAAATTGACACCGCATTGGATGTTCCTATATCTTTGACAAATTTTTCTATGCAGGAAACATATGATGGTAATCTACTGGATAGAAGAATTATTGCTTCTAGTTTTAATTTTTTATGTAAAACTAGATTATATTCTAGCATTAAACCTTCTATCGCAGTTTCAAATTCAAGTATAACGGTAGATGAATTTACCGAATCTGACGATATCTTTTATACGTTTACCGCCGGAGTGACGGGATCTATAAATGATTTTTCTAGTGGAAAGGTAACATATGAGTGATGGTAATAATATGCAGTTTGAAAAAATTAGCAAAGTTCTAGATGTTGAGTTCGAAAAGCATCTGCCAATACAAGAAGAAATAAAAACAATATCAACAATAGAAAACACACAGGAAAAAATAGATACAGATTATAGTAAAGTTAGAAAAAATTTATATGAATTAATTGATACAGGTAAAGATGCGGTTCAGAGTATATTAGATGTTGCAAAGGCAGGAGATTCTCCTCGTGCATATGAAGTGCTTTCCCAATTAATAAAAACTGTTGCGGATGTAAATAAAGATATATTAGAAATACACGAAAAGGCAAAGAAAATTAAAGAAGACAGTTATAACCTAACTCAAAAAAATACAACCAACAATACAATCTATGTTGGCTCTACTTCTGAATTGCAGGATTTGATCAATCCTACTCGTAGTTCTGGTAAAAATATAAAGAAAGTATAATATGGCTACTAAAAAACATGAAGGCTATTTAGGTAATCAAAACCTAAAAGCCGCTGGTGTGGAATTACAATTTACAAAAGAACAAATAGATGAATATTTAAAATGTGCTAAGGATCCAATTTATTTTATTAAAAACTATGTAAAGGTTGTATCTCTCGATAAAGGTCTTATTCCTTTTGAATTATATGATTATCAGCAAGAGTTAGTTGATATTATTCATAATAATCGTTTTGCCATAGCAAAACTACCAAGACAGAGTGGCAAGTCAACCACAATTGTTTCTTACATTCTACATTATGTTTTGTTTAATCAAAATATGAATGTGGCAATTCTTGCTAACAAGCAAAATACTTCCAGAGAAATTCTATATCGTCTCAAACTTGCCTATGAATATCTCCCTCTTTGGTTGCAGCAGGGTATTGTTGAATGGAACAAGGGTTCGATTGAACTAGAGAATGGTTCTAAGATTATAGCATCATCCACCTCTGCATCTGCAATCCGTGGTGGTTCATTTAACATGATCTTCTTGGACGAATTTGCTCACGTTCCGAATAATATAGCAGAAGAGTTCTTTAGTTCAGTTTATCCTACAGTAACCTCTGGACAGACAACTAAAGTTCTTATGGTTTCAACCCCAAATGGTTTGAATTTATTCTATTATTATTGGAAAAACGCTAATAGAAAACCAGGAGAGAAGGGAAAGAACGAGTACATTCCATTCGAAGTACATTGGTCTCAGATACCACTGTACCCAGGGGGACCCCTGCGAGATGAGGAATGGAAGAACAAACAGATTCAAAATACTAGTGAACAACAATTTCAGACAGAATTTGAATGTGACTTCATCGGTTCTACCAATACACTGATTAGTTCTTCAAAATTACACTCAATGGCATGGGACAGCCCATTAAGTAAAAACAATGATGGAATGTTTATATACGAGGAACCTAAACCAGGGCATACTTATATCACTACTGTAGATACTGCGAGAGGACAGGGAAAGGATTATAGTGCTGCGGTTGTTATTGACATTACTGCACCTCCCTATAAAGTAGTGGCAAAATTTAGAAATAATATAATATCACCAATGGTTTATCCTACAGTTTTGAGATCTTTGGGAAAGAAATACAATGAAGCATATATGCTTATCGAATCTAACGATATCGGTGGTCAAGTAGCAGATGTATTATATGAGGACTTAGAATACGAACATATGGCATACACTGTATATAAAGGTCGTGCAGGACAAGTAATCAGTTCAGGTTTCGGTGGGGCTAATATGCAAAGGGGCGTGAGAACTACAGTTCCAGTCAAAAAACTTGGCTGTTCAGTTCTTAAGAGTCTAGTAGAAAATGATAAATTGCTGATCCCAGACATAGAT
>Ga0208019_1000516_pt1 | contig 20928 bp, 25 predicted proteins | sample CB_VirMetaG_5_FD_184540 | JGI IMG/M metagenome (GOLD analysis project Ga0208019, IMG submission 184540) | Freshwater to marine saline gradient viral communities from Chesapeake Bay - CB_1508_1D Viral MetaG (SPAdes) (version 4) | ecosystem: Environmental > Aquatic > Marine > Coastal | place: USA...
CCTTCGCCTCCGGAACAATAATAGTCCATATAATCTTCATTGCGATTGCCTATATTGGCAACAAGTTCTCCTGCATAGCGCCAGGAGCAGGACCATGTTGTTCCTTTAATGCGCTCAAATAACTCGTCTTTGCCCCACTCTGTATTACACAGGGCAGCATACATCTTTTGCGCATATTCGGCATTTTGTTCGATTTTGTCGCAAATGTGCCACGAGCGCCTAATGTCTCGTTCCATGTTAGGTTTACGTGGAGGATCTTGATCCATGTGTATATCACCTATTGCAAACATACTTTATTATATAGCCACAAAAGTGATAAGTAAAGTAATAATTTGACCGTTCTTATGAGAGATTTACTTAACATACTTGATTTAATGGAAAGCAAAGGGCTTGCTAATCGCAAACCTGGCGACGTTTTTAAAGGCGACAATGGAAAAGCAGAAATGTATTTCCGTCACATACAATTTTGGCCTGCAGGCGGCGGGGAATTAGATCAAGAAGATCTCGTTAAAGCAAAAGACGATGTTGAAGATAAACTTAACACTAGCATTCATTGGCTAAACTATATGCCAAACCGCGGAGGTTTTGGTATTGCTACGTTTGATTTGCCAGACGGTGGCGTTCAAATGTACGGACGCTATTTTCAACGTATTAAGCCAATTGATTCAGAAAACCAATGGCCCAATGACAGTATTCCAGGATTCAAACTAAGCACTAAAGCAGCGGCTAAAACTAAAGCAGGAATGACTCCGCAGGACATTTTAACAGACCAAAACGGTTTAGATGCAAGCGGTGTCATTGATCAGATTGCTGCTAAATTTGGTGACTCGCATCCTCTTACCCAAGTAGCAGAAGCAGTTAATAATGGACAACAATTTCCAATTTCTGTTGATGCTCCCGAGGGTATGAGTTTTACTGCATTCCGCGATTACTTCTGCGAATTGCTACACCCTATTGCTCTACAGCGTGGCACATTTAAAGGCAATGCTGCGGAAGCAGAAGAATTGTTCTTAGGCGATTGTGGTTATGCTTGTTGCGACATTAATTATGGTGGCAGCAAAACAGAAGGACTCAGTGATAGTATCCTAATTGCAGAAGACGGACGTAAAGTTAAAGTAAGTTCAAAGGGTGCAGGTGGTGCAGAAGCATCCGTTAAAAACTTGTTGGACTCTGTTGAAGAACTACAAGGCACAGGAAGTGAACTAATTAAAAAGCACAAAGAAACAATTGAAATCCTTGAGTCTGTTAAAAAAGCAGGGCAAAAAGTTGCTCCTGTTAGTTTAGGTGTGCGCTTTGGTATTATTAGTTCAGCAGATGCATTTTTAGTTGCTGATTTAAATGAAATGGTTTACAAAGGTGTTTTAACACATGAGAACATTTTAGATTCAGATTACTTGTCTGATAACTTAAAGAAGTTATATGAAGAACGCGGTGTACGTAATCCAAGTAAAGTAAATCCATTCTTCCATATACTTGCTGCTATTGCACACAAAGTAGCAGAACACGTTAATAACGAAACTGACTTTTCAAAAGCAGCATCTGAAATCTTAAATAACGCCGCATTAGTGCAAGTATATACCCGTGCTACAGAAGAAAACGGCAAATGGACTATTACTGCGTTTGATACTGTATATCCATCAACTGCGGTCACGGGCGTATTGTTTAGTGCGCAAAAGGGATACTATTCAACGGACATCAAGGGCAACTTTACGTTTAAGATTCTCAAAGGTGGCGCAAGTCCTAAAGCATACGAAGATCCTCCACAAGACGACATCGGTGCAGAAGTTAATCAGCCAAAAGAAAAGAGCGACATAAAAGCCGCTCCTAAGCAATCAACAATTAAAACCGATAAAACTACTCTTGGCCGCGCGAAGCGTTAGTTCTTGGAGCATTCCATAAATTAATTGGCGGAAACCAAATTAAAGCCCAATTAATTTTTCCTGTATTTAGAATGGTACGACCAGTGTGTGTATCCATCTTTTCTTTCGTGGTCTTCGCATCGTAGCGCATTGATTTCAATCTCGTGTCCTAACTTACATTTTGCATTGCCGGGCCATTTTAAAAACGATCCTTGCGAGTGGCTTGCATTACCTAAACCAACTTCCCAGGGATAACACACTTTCCATTCTTCTGTAAATTCTAAATGCTTACAATGATAACAATGTGCCATCCAAAAGTTAGGCAAGGTTATGTATTCGCCCATTACTTCTTCTTTTTCTTTTTTGCTTTATAATAATCCGGAATTACAATACCAAATGGAATATCGTGCTTTTTAAAAGTTTCTTTCCATTCCATGAAGTTCTCGCCGTGTGACGTCTGAATACGCAATCCTTCCTTGCGGCGGCGTGGAGAGTCAATTTCCCATTGCCATTGATGCACCATTTCGTGTCCTAGCACAGCAATAAAAAATTGCTCGCACGGATAACGATGATTGAGCCCTATTGTTGTTTTGTAGTTGTCAAGCAAATCAGCCCAACCCCATACGTTCTGTTGCTGATAAAGACGTATGTATGGACGCTCAAGACGTCCTTTAAACAACACCTTGTTTAATGTGTTGTAGGTAAGTGCTACCTTCTGATCCGTTGGCATATAAGTATTCTTCCAGTATGACTTCTCATCTGGAATTTTCTTAGCCATAAGTCGTGCTAACGTATCCTTCACAATCTTCTCTCTGTTTTCTAAATTTAATGCACATTGTAAAGCATCGTTGACACCTTGTCAAGCACTAATTTTGTGGTATTTTTGCAACATCTGTGGATAACTTTTATTAAATTTACCAAGATTTTATTAAAATATTAATATTTGTCAAAGATTTTTTAATATACGTATATTACGAATATAAATATTTCTACGTTTAAACGGAGAAAAATTATGGAAATTTTATTATGGATTTTAGGTGCTGTTATTGTATACGGTGCTTATGTGATTTACCGCGATGCCAAAGGCGCTGGGCTCGATGTAAATAATGATGGCAAAGTAGATCTTAACGACGTTAAGGCTGCTGTAGAAATTACCGCTACTGCTGCTAAAGCAGACGTTGCTAAAGTAGAAGCCAAGGCAGAAGAAGTTGTTGCTGTAGCAAAGACTACTGCTAAAAAGGCTGCTACTGCTGCTAAGACTACTGCTAAGAAGGCAACTGCTGCTGCTAAGAAAGTTGCAGATGTGGATGGTGACGGCAAGGTAACTGCTAAAGACGCAAAGGCTGCCGCTGGCAAGGCAAAGGCTGCTGTTAAAAAGGCAACTACTAAAAAGAAAGTTGCACCTAAGAAAAAGAAATAATTTAAATTATTTCAGAATAAAGCGGGCTATATGCCCGCTTTTTATATGAGTAAATCTACTACAGATTCTACTGTATCTATTGTTAAGTTTTCTAAACCTTCAAAATTCTCTGCTAATTCATTTTCGTAATTAACAAGAACAAACTGTGTATTAGAATTATCTGCTATAATAGTTCTGATATTATGTCTGTATGCTTTTTCAAATCTCTGTTCAACAGCATCTAATGCTTTTGAAACTGGAGATAAATCAAATCCTAACATTAATACAATGTCATTGTTTGATGCTACTAAATTCATTAGAATAATATCTTCTTTATTAGCAACAGCATTATCTTTAAATTCGCCCTCAAACAGTCTAACTCCAACTGGACGACCTAAATCAATGTATTGATCCTTAGGAACATAAAAATGCGTAACTGCGTGAAATGCACGGCTAATCATTTGTTTAGCTTCACGCAAATCATAACAAACTGTATTGTCTGATTGATACTCACGCCATTTTGACAGTGGTCCCCAAATTGGACCCACACTTGTAAGAACTTCGTGCTTTACAAAGCCTGCTGGAATATCCTGCGATAGTACCCAGCAAACATTCATTAAGAAATGCTCGCGCTAAGGGCTACCCAATTAAAGCCGCCAATACACATCCAGGCAAATACAGTATTTTTAGTACTAACATTAATATTGAATACTATGTCGCCTTTACTTCCTGAATAACCAGGAACCTCTGATCCATGACTAATACGTTGCTTTCCAACTTGAAGTTGTGGAATTTCAACTAACCCAGTATCGTGAATAACAATGTTGCCTTTGCCGTTAACACCAATTTCTAAATGTTGTTTGCGATTAGTACCAATGAAACCAGTACGCTCTTTGCGCTTTCCGACAGCAATTTCAACTTCTTCGTCCCAAACACTTAACGCTGAACCAGGTTCTCGTGTGTTAATACCTAATCGTTTATTAGCAACGAATGCGGTATTATTAAAGTCTGCTTCGCCTAAAACGGTTAATTCGCGTAAGTTTCCTACACGTTGCAAAGAGCTTCCTGTAATTGCCGAACTTAATTCATTGTTATCAACCAATGGGTTACCATCAATCTTAACCTGAGAAAAGTTAATACCGTTTACTTTAGCAGAATCAAGTACATTATCAACTAATGTATCTTTTACAGTAGCTTCAAACTCTTTAAAGACTTTATTGCCGATGGCAGTTTTTAAATTATCCCAGGCGCGAGCATCTGTATTAACATCGCCTTTAACAATTAAATCACCATGTACCAATAATGTCTCGGTGCTCAATGATTCTACAGCCTGAATATTGGTGGCCACAAAATCATGTTCAACTATAACAGCGCCATTCATTACGGTTAATTCTGTTACAGTTGACTTGTCATCAATACCATTGAACTGAATTGTTTTTGCGTGTTCTTTAAAAAGTTTTTCAACTGATTCTAAAACTTTTTGATTTATATTAACTGCTTTTAAATCTTTTTCTAAGTTGCGTAGAAAATGTGCAACTGCGCTACTACGTACATTTGATACCCAATCACTATCAGCAAACAACTTTTCTACATAAGTTCCGATGCTAGTGTTAAGCTCATTATTAATAACTGTTTGAATTGTATCTTCGCTAACTAAATCCTTAATACTTTTAATGCTGCCATTTTCAAATAAGTTTTTTACTGATTTTTCAACCGTGCTTAAAATTTGAGCCATTGCTTCGTCATTACTAAATTTAGCAACCACACGCTGTTGAGCGTAATCAATAATTGATTTTTCAACAGAATTAAGCCAGTCTGCACTATCTAATAGTCCAATGATTTCATCATTGACTGATTTAGCAACTTGGTCGCGAACTAATTGTTCTAGTTCAGCAGTATTAAGCATGTTCTCTCCATAAGTCTAGTGTAACGCAGTGAAATCCGCCGCCTAGTGTTCGTGAATGACGTAGAGTATGCGGAACAACTGTGACCCCACGCTTCTCAAGTTCACGGTGTAATTCCGTTTGCTCAGCATCTACAATGATTGTGTTTGGGTCAATACTTAGTGTATTTACCGCGATCCATTTGCTTGCATAAGGGTAATTGTGAAAAGACTGTGGTACTACGTCATTGACCCAAATAATATCCCAGTCTTTTAACGATTGCGGTAATTGTTCTGGTTTAACACGATGTCCGTTAACAATAGCCAATCCTTCACGCACGGGCGAAATTGTGCTATCAATATGCACGCCTGCATAAAAATTTACAAGTTCAATTGTAATCTCTGGAAATTGTAATTGTAGCCATTCGTACGCATCTCGATTGCCCGATGCTGATTCTAACATAATCCAACGATCATTTAAACGACAAATGTTAGCAGCGTCAAGAACCATACCTCTACCGCGTGGCATACGCAAGCGACATGGCATACAGTTAGGTAGTATATCCTCATATGCTTCGCGTTCCATATCACGTGCTGGGTACATCATTACAGGATCTACTACTGTATCTCCGGCAATTAACCAACGATCCCGCGGGCAATAATTATACATGCCACCTAAATTAGGAAAGTCCATATCACGCGGACGTAACACCTCTACCCCAGCCTGTTCTAAAATGTCGCACAACCCTTGCAGGTCTTCATTTGCTTCATCTATGATCCATTGTTCTACAGGTCCGTTTGGCGGAGGTGTTTCCTTCCAGGGTGCATCTACCATTTCTTTTGAAAATACAGGATCGTGTCCAGGCCAATTAGCATTAGTTGCTGTGCCAACAACAATGCTCTTTAATTGATCCCATTCGTTGTAAGAGTGAACTTTCATAGTGTGACCAAACCGGTTAACTGCAATGTATAACGATCTGTACTGCCAATGTTAGCGGCGGTGTGCGGGCACTTCTCTGTCCAAATAGCATAGTCGCCAGCTTTCCAGCCTGTAATTGCTTTGCCGTCCATATCTAAATAATGTCCTTGTTGCCAATCTTCCATCATTACTAATGCGCGAACAATGGTTTTACCTTTTGTATTATGAATCTTTTTAAACCTATTAAATGTATCCACATGCTCTGGTAAAATTACACCCGGGGTCATTTTATAAAAACTCCAGGATAGATGTTCAAAATTAAACACTTCTTGGAATTTTTTCATGTTCATCCAAGACGGTTCTGGGTTTTTCATATCATACATCTCACCAGTAAAATGTTCATGTGTAAATCCCATTTTGCGCCAGTGTTCTGTATCTGCTGGATTATTAAATAGTTCGCGATGATAATTTAATCCACGATGCATTTTATCCCACCATGGATCAATATGACCTGCGACCCACAAATATCCCTTACTGATTCCTGGTATTGCCATAATGTACTACTTTATAATCTTCGTTATTAACATCCATGTCTCTCCATGGATCAACGATTACAGATCCTGCTGGAATGTCAGTATAAAAACCATCAGTTAAATCATCGTTTGAAAACTCTGTAACATATCCGTATGTAATCTGACGATTGTGTGCCAACAATAACACTACAGGTTCATTTAGTGTATCTACAACATCAGTTTTGTTATCTGCCAATGGGTCTAAATAAACAACAGGCAATCCTGCTTCTGCTACATAATGTCCTACTAGTGTCGAGTATGAACCAATTGTGTATTCTACATTAGGTTTATACGCTTTACCGTGAATAGCAACAGTATTAATACCTTCTGACTCAGCTTGTGCTACAAGGAAGTTAGCCATATTCTTTGCTTGGATTTCACGTGCGCCCATGATAGTTGAGAACATGTCGTAACCCAAGTCATATTCTTGTGCCAGCCAACGTAACGCAATATTATCACGTGGATGGCACGCACCAGCATCGCCCATGCCTGCTGTCATATATTTTGGTGATTGCAAGCGAATACGTGCGTTAGCAAGTGCGTCTGTTACAACATCAACATTCATGTTGCCGATCTTCATAGCAAAATCCTGAATCATATTAGCAATGCCGATCTTAGCACTAATGTATGTATTGTAGAAAATCTTAATACCTTCTGCTTCTTCCCATGTGCCACACTCGTAACGAGGATTATTCTCCATAAGAGGCTTATAAATTTCAATTAATTCTTGTACTCGAGAATCATTACCATCTTTGCTTCCAATGATAACCATTTCTGGATTTACCATATCCCATTTCACTGAGCCCATTGCAATCAAGTAAGGATTATAAATTAAAGTGTGATTGTCAAGTAAGTTGTCAAATTCTCTTCTTGTGGTTCCAGGAAGCACCGTAGAAATTAATACAATATTTTTACTAGCATCAGCACATTCGTTGATTTGTGTTAATACATTCTTAACATCGTCATATCCAAAATCTTTTGGCTCTAAGTGTGCGCTTGGTACTGAGCCGTCATAACACATTGAATGTGGTGTAGGTACAGCAATAAAAATCCAGTCTGAGTTTGCCACAGTTTCTTCAACTGTATCATAAACTTTTACCGTATCACTGGTTCGTGGGTAAATATCGTAACCACAAGTGTTATAGTGTGTGGCAAAAACTTCAGCACAATCAAGACCGAGTTTTCCTAATCCAATAAATCCAATAGTAGGTTTCAAAATATGTTCTCCGTTGATAATTTCTATGAGTATTTAAGTTATCGGTTCAACTGGCCTATAAAAAATAGTATAATTTATGCGTTTACGCAACGAGGATCTAGAAATTTATTTGATCTTAGACCAAGAATGGAATTTGATGATTTGTTACCTTTAATGAAACCTTATAACATTTCGTCACTTTTCGGGGCTCATTATCTATTCGATGACGAACCTATTTTATTTAATTACTATCATTTTGGTGCAGACACTCCGGATATTAATAAGTTATGTTTTAAAGATGAAGATGCAACTATAATAGACCAAATTTCAGTATTTTTTTCTAGGATGCGCACGCCATTTATATGTCATAGTGAGTGTAACAGCGACGAAATTAACGAATTAAAAGAAAGAGGATTTAAGGATATACATTATTGGTATCATGGATTAATATCACTTGATTGGTTTAGACATTGGAAATTTTATAACTTGAGATTTAATCCAACAGGTAAACGGTTTGGTTTATATGCTAGAGATACAAGCGGTAGTAGAAAATATCGTCTTGACTTATTACATAGACTTAAAAAATATAATGACCAAGTTTATTTTACTGTTACTAACGAATTACTTAATACTGACTTAATCGATCATTGGCCTAGAAATCCTGCTAATATTCCATCAACAGCGAGTGCATTCATTGATGTCCAGGATTGTAACAATTTTCAAATTCACTTAGTGGCCGAGACGCTATTTAACACAAAAAAAATTCATTTAACTGAAAAAATCTTAAAACCAATAGTAATGGGACAACCTTTTATTATTTTTTCTGGTCCAGGAAGTCTTGCATATCTGAAAAAATATGGTTTCAAAACGTTTGATTCTATCTGGAACGAAAGTTATGATAATATACAACAACATGAGCAAAGATTAGATGCAATTCTTAATCTAATAGATGAATTATACCGCCTACCCGATTCAGAATTTAAACAATTGTTGTTAAAGGCGTCTGATATCATCAGTTATAATCAACAACATTTTTATAGCGATAAATTTCAACAAATATTAATTTCAGAACTATTGGATCAATTTGAAAATTCGTTTCAAATACAACACGAGGAGTTTGCAAAGGATCCGGGCGGTATGTTCTTTCAGCAATTGCATAATATGAAATTAAAATATAATAGTATTGGATCATACCAGATTCAAATTAATAACATTTTAAATTATCTAAAACCCATTGACCCTGACTCCGTTAAAAAAATAGTTAGAAAGTACAACCACCTTTTTTAATATGCGCACATAAATAATATTAACATAGCATATTAAGGACAAAAGGGGTTTTCAAGATGGATTTTCTTGCAATCGTTGGAGAAGTTGGTTTTCCAATTGCTGGCGCATTGGCAGCAGGGTACTTTGTACTATTAACTGTTAAATTTATTCTTGCTGGTGTAACAGGTGACGTCAATGGTGTTAAAGGCATTATTCACGCATTAGATAATCGTGTTCAAACTATGAACAACGATTTAGTTAAAATTGATGCATTAATGAGTCACGTACTTGGCGTAAGACCAAACGTTGATCGTTTAGCAGCAAACGAAGGTAAGGAAGACGCACGTCGTGATTAAACATAGCGCAACACTTGCTTATTTAGAAGCACAAAATAAACTAGAAGCACCAATGCGTAGAATGTATGGTGGTATTGGGTTTACATTAGGTATTATGCTTGGTATTTTCATTGGGACAATGTTAGGACGATGAATAAAGAATGCTGTGATTTTACATTGCTATTAGCAACCGGGTTCGTTGCTGGCCTAATAGTTGGCTTTTTAGTAGGAGTTATATATGGCTAACAACGACGATATCGAAGATTACATTGAAGTTCGTAAAGCAGAACATGCAATGAACGAAGAAAGTATGGACAAGTCCTGGAAGGATGAGTTCATTGTATTTGTGTTTATGCTTCCAATTATTATTAACTTTATTGTTCCGCTATACTCTCCGGAAATGACTATTGCAATGGCATGGGACAATTTAGCAAAAGCACCAGAATGGTATCAAACAGTTGTTAGTATTCTTGTTCTTGTTATTTTTGGATTGAAGGCTATTGTTTATAAAGTAGCAGATAAACTATTTGATACTGGTCCAAAACCGAGCGGTAGCAGCGGCTGCAAATGCAAGGAGTAATCAATGAATGAAGTAGCAAATCCAATTGTAGACGCTATTAATCAGTATGGCTTTCCAATTATTGCCGCAATGGGTCTTGGATACTTTGTATTCTTTATTTGGAAGTGGGTAACGGATGAAATTGATCCAGTCATTGGCGACACAAAGAAAACACTTATTGCACTCGTTGACCGTATTCGTATGCTCGACAACGATATGATTCGTTTAAATACTAAACTATCAATGGTGTTAGAGTATTACGGTAAGCACGGTCAAATTAAAGAAGAAGATGCTCAGGCAATTGTCGATCAGTATGCTTCTATTAGTAAGCAGTTTGATCAAACTAAAGTACAAGAAAAGAACTTGCATAGGCAAGCACAAACACAGCAAAAAACCCCAGTTAATAAGAAGTAGTCATCTAAATAAATAAATTAGATGAAGAAGTTAGTAGGATCCCTTCTTTTTATTGTTTTTTCAATGGCTTACGCTGGTCAGGATGTTCAATTCGTTCAAAAACCAGATTCGCAGTCGATAACTATCACTTGGATTACTGCTGGCGATATTACCAAACATTGCGAAAAAGTTGGATTGCCATATAGATATGATGGATGGTTAGGTTGTGCTACTGTATCAGTAGATGGTAGATCCTGTGTGGTTTATACTAACAAACACACAAGCCACGAAATTCTAGGACACGAAATACGCCATTGCTTTCAGGGCAATTTTCATCCTTGATTATTTTTCGTTAGCAATCCAGGCTCCGGTCCAGTCTTCTGGTAATTTTTGTGTGCTCATAAACTCGCAACGTTCAATCCACATTTTGTAATACTTGTCCATTTGCCCATCGAACTCACCTTTGAGCATTTCACATAATGTAGCAGCCTTCCTAAATTGTCTAGCACGATAAAATTCATGCATTTCGTCGTGAATTTCTTTAGCCATTAAATACTCTGCTGCGCCATGCGCATCAAATGTGCGTAACGCCGTATAGATATTATCTGGTGTTGATTTGCCCTTGGGTTGTAGGTTGTCCAAGAACAAGTAGAAGAAATCGTCCTTTGTTCTATTATAAGTTTCTGCACCGATAATACATAACACACCGTATGCTTTACAACGGGCTTCTAGTCGTGCCGCTGTACTAACCATATCACCTAAAATGTCATAACTGTGTCTTGCTGTGCTGCCCATTTCACCAATAAAGCCTTCTCCAGAATTAATACCAAAGCCCATTGCTGCTGGCGGCAATCCACGTGCTTCTGCTGCCTTAGTATAAGCATCTACAGCATCTAGCATCTGTAAGCCAGTTTCAACAATGTTGTATGCATGATTATCATCTTCAATAGGAGCACCTTGTATGTGCATACTTGCATCACCGACATACTTAATAACCATACCGTTGTGATTTAGAATAGGCTGTGTAATAGCATCCATATATCCGTTCATGTAATCGCCTAATCCTTTAACGTCTGCGCCAAAGTGTTCACCAATCGGAGTAAAGCCACGTAGGTCAGAGAACATAACTGAAACGTCTTTCTTTACGCCCTTCTTAATTAAGTCTGGGTTTTCTTGTAATAGTCTAACAACTTCTGGCGAACAGTATCCAGCAAACTGTTTCTTGATTGCTTGTTTCTCAAGGAACTCGCGCACAAACTTAATACCATACGTGTGTAATGCTACTAATACGATAATGATGATAGGAGCAGTTGCGTCTAACAAGTATAGTTCTGTGTTAAACATATACATGGAAGCAGGAACAACAGCACCTCCTAGCAAGACTGTTAGTGCAATGCCAAACCAAGTCCAACGTGATACTAAAATTAATAATAAACCTGCTAAAAATGCCGCAGGAATTTCAAACTCTTCTGCCCAGAACGGACGTTGAATATTTGTTCCATTAAACATTGTAGCAACCATTGCTGCTTGGACTTCGCCCGGGAATTTAGCACCTATTGCAGTTGGTACAGGGTTAGCAATACCTGCTGCGGTTACATCAACAATAACTACAGCACCAGCAAAATCTTCCGGCATTGCCGCTACACTGACTGATTTGTTACGCTGTGCCCAATCAATCCATACACGTCCTTCAGAGTCTGTGCTAATAGGACCAAACTGCGGAATACGCATTTTGTCTACACCAATTGGCGATAGTTTAATTTGAAAACTTGGATCCCCAGCGATGACACGTAGAACTTCCAGTGCCAAACTTGGGTATAGTGTGCCATCCACTACAGCCACAGTAGGAAGTCTACGATTAACGCCATCTATTTCTGGTTCTGTGCTAACAATACCTGCTCCAGCAGAACTGTTTTCTAATGCAGGAATGTTAGCAATAATGCCCGGATAGGGCAGTAACGTGCCTAAGAACTCGCTGTTAATGATTGCTGCACCAGGATTAATGGGTTCATTTTTAGTTTTGTCGGAGGGGCGGCTTGCTAAAATAACAGGAAACTCTCGCATAGTTTCTGCTAACTGTTCATCTCCTCCAAAACGATCCTGTTCTGGCATCATAACGTTCCAAACTACTAAACCAGCACCACGATTGTAGATATCGCGAATAATATCTGCATATATGTTGCGTGGGAAAGGATATTGTCCGTATTTTTCTAATGCTGCTTCGTCAATGTTTACTGTATAAATGTTATTTTCTACAGGTTCACGAGCAGTGATTAGTGTGTCAAAGTAATTTAACTTTACGCTTTCAAGAAAAACAGGTTTCTGCAAAAATGCACCTGCGAGAAGTACAAGTGTAATCAACGCCCACCATGGGCTTAGTAGTTTTTTCATGCAGGTATTTAGTCTTGTTGTATGACCGTGAGAGAACATCCTGCTGCTACATAGCAGGTGCCTGATGTTGTGCTACCGTCACTCATATCGTGTGGTAAACTATATTCTTTATCTGTATTGCCTTGTTGATTTAAGTTAAATGACCACGGCCCGCCGCTGTTTGTTAACTCTACTGTGGCTGCGTGATTACCTGCGCCTTCTTGCACCACAGTAGCATCGTGTCCGTCGCCTATTAAATCAAGTTGTAAGTAATGCGATCCTGTGTCTTTTTGTAAAACATCTGCTATATTATTATCGCCAGCGATGCTTACAAATGCTGTTTTATCACCATCCCCGGATTGTACTAAATCTAGTGTATTGCTATTACCAACAATATCTGTTTCAGCGTAATGTATAATTCCTAACTGCGTTGAAGTTTGTTCTATATTAACTGTATTACTTCCGCCAACAATACCAAGTTCTAAGTAATGTGTTCCTGCTTGATGAATATACACGTCATTATTACTACCTTCAATATCAGCGTTAACCTCTGCGCCTGTTCCTGTAAACGCATTTCTTCGTAATGCTTGTGCTGCGGTTATACCCGAGGAATATGAAGGGGTTGCCGCAGCCCCTCCACCACCCGATGTTCCGGAGGCGTCGATGGTTCCTTGTACGGTGCCATATACAATACCATCAATAATATCATCAAGTGCTACAATGTTGTTACCTGTATAACGTGTGTTGTCAATCCAGTTGATGTCAGCAACCGTAATAACTGTACCTGTGTAATCTGCAGATAAGTTGCCAGCACCACCTGCCCACATAACAGCCTGCACTTTTCCTGACGCATCTTTGATTAACCATTGCCCATTACCATAATTTGCAATAGCACTTACTGCGGCAAATGTAATGGTGCTACCATTCAAAGGTGTCATATAAGTTTCGTTAACGTATGTTCCTGTATTACTAGCATACCCTGCGCTTCCGCCAATGGTTAATCCACTGCCGCCGCCCATGCTAGATATAAGACCAGCAACAACATTGTTACGAGCTTGACAACAACCTGGGTTTTCTGTAGTTAGATACAAGAAGCCGCCATTCTTAACAAACGTATCATACGCACTTGCTTGCGTTGATGATAATGTGTTATAGCGTGTATCCCATATTTGATCATACTGTGCAAGTGTAGCAGTATTGGTTATTTCACTAGTACTCATAGTAACTGTATGGCCTGCATTTTCTAATGCTGTTTTAACATTAGGTCCTACATAGTTCATATGTATAACAAGGACATTATCTGCCCATACGCTATTTGCAAATAGCAAACAGAAAACAAGACTACTGAGTTTGCGTAATATTGATAACAACATTACTACCTCCGTTTTCTATAATTGTTGCTTTTACACCATCTTGTACTATTGTTAATGTAGCATCTGTGTCACGTGGTGTTTTAACTTCTGCGATGTGTGGTGGACGTTCCGAGTATACTGTAATTTCTTGTTCGTTGTAATAACCTTTAACCCAAGGATAGTCTGCTAGTGTAGGTAATACACCATCACGTTCTTTAAGTGCATCATCTAATCCAGGATTTATTCCCATTAGCAAGAAGTCATCTAAGTATTCACCTTCTAGTTTGTTTTGATCTAAATCGCTGCGTTCTAAACTATCGTCTGCCAATAAATCCTGCATCAAGTCATCAAATTCTAACAAGTCTTGATCCAAAAATGTGACTTGCTGATGTTCTTCATCGCGAGTTTCAAACCCTTGCGGAAACTGTTGCGGGGGACTAATAATAAGCAAGTTGTTTAGAGTTGGTTTGTCTGTTAATACTCGTGGTTTAGTTGGTTCTTGAAATGCACTAGCAACTACTGTAGTTTGGTATGCTTGATTCATTAATACATATCCAGCATCTGTACTAACCATAATTTCGCCAACTGGACATTTTTCTTCGTCGTCTTTATTTTCTACCAAGCCAAAGTCCGGGCAACTTGGAAGCAGAGTTACCAATGAACGTCCTATTTCATCTACAACCATAGCAAAGTCAGTTCCACGAACCGAAATACTTGCTGTTGGTGTACGCATACGCACATTTTCTCTGTTGTTTTTAGCAATGCCTCCGGACGCATAACGAACTGTGCCTAGTGCTACTTTCATTGCTAGTTTACCAGTTTTAGCGTTTGGATCATAAACAAAGTCGTCGATGACTAGTTTACTTTGTTCAGTCATTGCTACTTTGGTATCGTCTTCAAATGTTAAATTAAGTTTAGTTGCTGCTGTGCGTATTTCGTCATTTTGTTCGAGGCCTGTGCCTTTAGCAGCAACTAGTTCTTGTTTATCTCGTGTTAGAAGAGCATCAGGACCTTGTTGCTCAGTAATGTTTCCAATGGCTGCTAAGGCTGACGCTGAAAACAGCATCAACCCTAGCAGTAGGAAATTAGTCTTGTAAGATGTTAACCACATTACTACTACCGTCAACAGTCAGGGTTACGGTATTTGCTTCTGTGTTATCCTGTGTAATATTAACAACATTATTGTTACCTGCGCTTAGTGCTGTGCCAACTGTGATTGTATTAGTTGATCCACCTACACCTGCGCCTTGTTCAATATTAACTGAGTTGTAATCGCCGTAAGCAGTAATGGTATTAGTATTACCGTTGCTTGCGATACCAGTTGAACACGCAGTTCCTGCAACACTTGTTCCAGAACTTGTAATAGCAGCAAAGTTTGCTGCACCGTTAGTTCCGCAAATAGTAACTTCGTTGCCATCACCTGTAACTGTAGTTGTAGCGATATTACTTGAACCACCATCAACGTAAATGTCAAATACGTTGTCGCTGCCTGTAGCAGTATACTCAACATCAGCACTGGTAGCGGTACTTAAATTAACTTCTGCTATGTTGTTGTCACCAGTTTGTGTAATGTCTAATCCAATACTGGTGCCGCTAATGTCAGCACCAGTGGTTGTTCCAGCATCACCACTAACTTCATTGCTTGAACCAGTTTGTGTAATATTAATAGTTGTGCTTGAGCCCGCCTGATCAATATATACGTCACTGGCAAATACCGTTGAACTCCAAAGTCCTAATAGGACGTATGCTATTTTGCGCATTTTTATTCTACGCTCCCGGGCTCTGCGCCCTCAGTTGTTTCGGTTGGTTTTGTTGGACCAACGAACTCTTTATTGTCACGGACTTCTTCTTTGGAAGTCTTATATGACCAAATACCTAGTTTTTCGCCATCTTGTACCAGTTCAATTACACATTGTTCGATTGCTACACGAACAGCATAATTAACTGGCTCATTTTCAGTAGTGCCTGACTCTAATTCAAGTGAGCGTGTTCCCATATCAATGAAACGGAACAAACTTACATGGTCACCAACACTAACAATAGTTTTAGTAACACTTGTATTGATCAGAACTTCTCCAGTCTGCACACTTACTAATCTCATGCTCACAGTAACAACATCCTGTCGATACTCTGTGCTTGGGCCAATACCTAAGTACCTAGCACCTGCGCCACCTGTTAATGTGTTTGAATCGTATCCTGTGATAGATCCTTCAACTAACACACCAGCAAACAGCATTGGTTTTAGAGGCGTAGCATCGCTTGCTTGCTCGCGTGCTTGGCGGATAATTTGTCTTTCTTTTGTTAGATTATCCAGCCCTACACGTTCTACAACTCTAAACCATTCTCCTCCGCCCACTTCCTTGAGGGCTTTGATTACCCATACTTCAGCACCTTGCGTTACTGCGTAACTGATATTCGCAAGTTTGTCTGAGGGTTTGCGCTGTCCTGTTTTATCTTCAAACTTATAAACAGCCGCAACAAGTTTGCCACCAGCGGGCGGCGGGATATCCATAAATCCATCAACGTGAGTTACAATTCGAGAAGGGGGTTCGTACTGTTTTGGCGGGTTTGCTACGCACCCTCCGAGTATACCAGCAGCGAGTAATAGTGAAATTAAGCGTGTCAAAATGCGAAATCCCCCACCGGTGTCTGGAACTCAGAGGCTAAATCGCCATTGCTATCGTATATTTCAACATATACAATATCGTTCTCACGTTTCCATTTAATGGTATCACCGAATGGGGTTTCTACTTCCGACCAACTTGTGTCTGCTAAGTTACTGCTTTCGCCAAAAAGAGCGTCCGCAATTTGTTTAGATAGTTGTGCATACACACGACTTTCTAAGTTGTTCTTAAACTTATAGATATTAGTTGACTTAGCGTCTCGTTCTGCTTTATCAATAGCGGCTTGTTCGTCGTCTTTTATTTTCTGCTTACGTTGTTGTTCTAACTGGTCTATAGTTAGGACGTGGGTACTATACCCATTGCCGCTGAACGCAGGACTATGAAACTGGTGAGTTAACTCACCTGCCTCTGCTTTAAATGTAAACAGTACAAAGATTACTGTTAGAATAATTGCTACAATAGCCGCAAGGCCATCGTCGTTGCTTTTCAAGTTGAACCCCCATTCTACTTGTCCTAGTATTTATATGGGGGTTTTGTAACGATTAAGTGCGTATATTACTTGGTTTTATCGTAAACGCCATTCCAGTCCTGTGGAGGTTCAAATTGCTTGAATACTTGACAGCGTTTTTCTATATCGTCGTAAAAACTATCGAGCTCGCCGCGGAACTTTCCTCTAAGATGCGAAATAGCGTCTAGGCAAAACTCCCAGTTTCTCTTATGGTAGTTTTCAATTAATTTAGCGTGTAGCTTTTGGAATTCTTCAATGCGGCTTAGGTCTGTTAATGGTACGTGTTCGTTATCAACAACACAATAACTTTTAACCGGATCTTCATTTTTGTTATAAAGAATAGTATCCAATTCAAAGATGAGATACTTATCGTCCACTTGTGCAGCGGCTTCTTCGCCAACAATAATATACATAAATTACTCTTCGGCTTCTAGTTTAACTTGCAGTGGATATCCGTTGCTACGAGCACTTACGGTTACTTCAATGCCTTTTTGTTCTGCCATCTCATATGGCAGTACTGCTACTACTGCGGAACCTTGTACATGAATGTCTTCTGTAATTTTTTCAGCACTAATAGGTGCATAATCAAAAAAATCAATTAGACTATCAATAACAAATTGCATACTGGTTTGCTCATCGTTTAGATAGATCACCTTAAACATCGGTGGTTCACTTAGAGCAACATTGGGTTTAATTTTAGTTCTAGTGTCAATTTGTGTGGACAAAACTTTTCTCCCTGTTATTATAATATTTAACAAGATAGGGAGGGTTCTCCTCCCTATCTTGCACTATATTATATTAGCCTTTGTAGTCAATAGCAATAGTTTTTGGCTTCATTGCTTCAGGAACAATGCGTTCTAGTTTAATAGAAAGAATGCCATCTTCCTGCGAAGCACCAACCACTTCAACATATTCACCTAAGGTAAATGAGCGGCTAAACTTGCGTGTAGCAATCTTGTTCCAAGTGTACTTGCGAGTATCTTCCGCTTGTTTTTCACCAGAAACTGTTAATTGTCCGTCTTGTGAAGTAATTGAGATATCACCTTTCTTAAAACCAGCAACAGCAATTTCAAGTGTAAATTCGTTTTCGCTATCTTCCACAATATTGTATGGAGGATAGTTGTCCTGCTGCGTTGATTCAAAGTTGCGAACCATATGGCTCATTAGGCGGTCAATGCCAATGGCGCTACGGTTAAGAGGTGAGAAGTCGAATGTAGATAGATTTGTCATGTTAGTCTCCTTAAATTAAGCAAGTCTATTTTTGTATGTAGACCCGACCCCGGCGTCTACAATAGTATTTATCATACTAGAATCTAGTATAATTGATTTTTGTTAGTTTGTCAAGTGATTTTAGAATGTGCCGCGTGGCTTAGTTGGAAGTTGTTGTGAGCGCAATTGGCGTTCCCAACGACGTTTTGCTGCTGCACGTGCTTCTTGGCGACGTGTTGATGGTTTTTTGTATTCTTGACGTTCACGAACTTCTTGTAATGTATTATTACGTTGAACTTTCTTTTTTAGCTTTCGCAAGGCTTTTTCAACGTTGCCGTCCTTGACAAATACTCGTGTTCCGTTTTGTTTACTCATTATGTATGTACTTATTCTATTAATGCTGTTGGAGTATTTACCAAAGTTTCATTGATAACTACATTTGAAATATTGTTTTTATGGTAACGCACTAAGTTGAACATGTGCGGTAATAATACTTTTTCTAGTTCTGCACGCAAACCGCGGGCGCCAGTTTTTTGTTCAATTGTTTTATCAACTATTGCAACAATTGCATCTGTTGTAAATTCAAGTTTGACTTCATTACAATCAAACAAATATTCAAACTGGGTTAGTAAACTATTTTCAACACTTGTTAAGATATACACCATATCTTCTCGAGAAAGTTCTTGTACAAAAGCAAAACTTGAAAAACGTCCTACAAACTCTGGAATAAGTCCAAACTTAATTAAGTCTGCTGGGAGCAAATCAACTTTGGTAGTATCAACACGATTAACATCTGCGCCAAATCCAATGCCTGCTCCTTGCACACGTTTCTTTAAGATCTCGTCTAACCCAACAAATGCACCAGCAGCAATAAACAGAATGTTCTTGGTGTCTACTTCAGTCATATCGCCTTGTGGGTGCTTACGTCCGCCAGCATTTGGAACACGTACAACGGTACCTTCTACCATTTTAAGTAATGCTTGCTGTACGCCTTCGCCGGATACGTCGCGAGTTAAACTTGACGATTCTGATTTACGAGAAATTTTATCAATTTCGTCAACAAATACAATACCACGTTGCGCACGTTCTACATCGCCGTCTGCATTTTGTAGTAAACGACTAATTAATACTTCAACATCGTCCCCTACATAACCTGCTTCTGTTAACGAAGTAGCATCAGCAATAGCAAACGGAACGTCTAAGTATTCAGCAATTGACTTAGCAAGTAATGTTTTACCCGAGCCAGTAGGACCTAGCAGCAATACATTACTTTTATCTACTTTAACCGTACCTTTTTTGTTTATACGTTTATAATGGTTAGCAACAGCAACACTTAGTACCATCTTGGCTTGATCTTGTCCGATAACAAATTGATCTAAGTGAGCTTTAAGTTCTACTGGATCGATATCTTTTGCTTCGTGTTTTTGTTTGCTAGCAGGCTTTTCATCTTCTAGTAATTCGACACAAAACTCTACACAATTATTACAAATGCTAACACCGTCGCCAACAATAAGTTTAACCACTTCCTCTTTTGCTTTACCGCAAAAACTACATTCGTTAATACTTGCTTCTGTATTTGTTTGTGACATATTATAGATCGTTTGCTATTTTTTCTTGTATCTTTTGTTTTTCAATTGTGTTTAGCAACTCTGGATCATAATCACCACTGGCAATTTTATCAACTAACATATCAATGTATTCAGTTGAATATGCTGTATTTGCTAATATATTTTTATCTTGCAGATCCCAGGTTTTCCCGTTGCTTCTATATAATTTAGTCGGTTCTAAGTCAGACCGTAAAAATAATCTACCTTCATTTGACTTTACAGGGAATCTAGTTCCAAACGGAACTTCGTGTTGTAAATCTAAATGTAATTCTGGATGAGATTTTATTAATGCGTGATCACGATACATTTTTCCATCATAAGAGATGTAATCATCGCCTACTCGTGTTAGTCTAACTTTTACTTCTTCGTCCGTAGAAATGCGATCATTGCTTTCTTCTGTAATCTGTTCCGGCGCTTCATTGGGCTCTTTGTTTGCGTCCACTTGCTCATTTGTTACTTCCTTTTTTGTTGTTTTTTTCTTTGTTACTGCTTTCTTCTTTACTGTCTTCTTTTTTTTTGGAGCAGCAGGTTTAAGTTCTTCTTTTGCTTCTTCAATTACAGGAACGTCATTCCAGACATCATTGATGTCAATATTTTCTGTAATAGTTATCTCTAGATCGCTTTCTGCACCAATCAAAGGTTTGACACGCTGTTTTGTTTTGTTTTCTTTACGTTTAGATTGTGCCATCTCGAACGAGTATTGACTTGCTATTAATAATAACACAGCAAGTGGGTCAAATACAAATATAATGGTAACAATGACCCAACGTACAGCTTCTTCTAACAAGTTACGATCTGCTTCTGAGCTGTAAATAAATTCAGCAATATACTTAACAGGGCCAACTTCTGCTTCTAACTTGCGGAATTGACTTTCTAATA